>VOFE01002220.1_pt1 | contig 58000 bp, 97 predicted proteins | sample 5384071 | NCBI WGS metagenome assembly VOFE01 (sample SAMN12384724, study PRJNA508395) | human gut metagenome | isolation source: healthy gut D | host: Homo sapiens
CCGAGGCAATTATGAAATATTACGTGAAAGATCGGGGATTGGAGGAACAATATTATATTGATTCTGCAGGGATTAGTGGTTATCATTCCGGTGATCCGGCGGATCGTCGGATGCAAAGTCACGCAATAAGAAGAGGATATGATCTGACCAGTTTATCCCGGAAATTTTATCCGGATGCAGATTTTTCTGATTTTGACATGATTATCGGTATGGATGACCAGAATATCCGTGATCTGCAAAGAATGGCTACATCCGAGGAAGAAAAGAATAAAATATTCAAGATGACTGATTTCTGCCAGCGTTTTTCCTACCGGGATAGCGTTCCCGATCCTTATTATGGTGGGGATTCCGGATTCGAATTAGTGTTGGACTTACTGGAAGATGCTGTTGAAGGTCTGTTAGATCAGCTAGAAAATAAATAGTTCTCATAGAAAATACCTTATGAGCTTTATTAGAAAGACTTTTTTTGACTGTTTATTTCAGGCTAGCTAAACATTCATGTACATTGTTCTCGATGCGGGCAAGAATATTCGTGCTGTCGGCTTTTTTTCAAATTTCGTTCCTGTGATATGTTCGTATAATTCAATATAACGATTTGTGATGTTGGCTACCACTTCCGGAGTCATTTCCGAACAGTTTGACTCTTTTCCTTGGAAACCATTTTCCATTAACCATTCACGAACGAATTCTTTGGATAGTTGACGTTGTCTTTCTCCTTTTGCTAGGCGTTCTTCATACCCGTCTGCATAGAAATAACGGGAGGAATCCGGAGTATGGATCTCGTCGATCAAATAGATCTTTCCATCTTTTTTACCGAATTGTATTTCGTGTCCACGAGAATTAATCCCATTTTGGCTGCAATCTCTGTTCCTCTTTGGAAAAGGGCAAAGAGTGTATTTTCGATGGCCTCATAATCTTCTTTACTAACCAATCCGGACGAGATAATTTCTTCTTTAGAGATATTTTCATCGTGTCCTTCCATAGCTTTGGTGGTCGGAGTTACAAGAGGTGTCGGGAATTTCTGGTTTTCAACCATTCCTTCTGGTAAAGGTAAACCGCAAAGGGTTCTCTTGCCTGCTTTATATTCTCCATGCACTTCCGGCCAAGTAACCGCGAATAACCATTTCTACTTTGAATGGTTCACATTTGTGACCAACTGTCACCATCGGATCAGGTGTTGCTATTTTCCAGTTCGGAACGATGTCTGACGTTGCATCTAGGAATTTAGCGGCAATTTGATTCAATATTTGTCCTTTGTAAAGGTATTCCTTTCGGGAGTACCACGTCGAAAGCGGAAATTCTGTCGGATACCAACATAACGAGGTATTCGTCATTGATGTTATACACGTCGCGTACTTTTACCGACGTATTCATCTTTCTGTCCCGGGAATTTGAAATTTGTTTTTACAATCGCTTCCATGTTATTTGCTTTAAAGATCCGTTATTTAGTTTTTTCTTCGTTGTTGTAAGCGTTAACAATCTCTTTCACCAGCCTGTGGCGAACGATGTCACTATTGTCGAATTCGACGAATGCAATCCCCTTTTATATGATGCAGTAATTTGAAGGCATGAATCAATCCAGAATCACTTCGTTTGGGAAGGTCTATTTGGCTCATATCCCCGGTGATCACGAATTTAGCGTTGACACCCATACGGGTTAAGAACATCTTTAACTGATTTTTTGTTGTGTTTTGATTTCATCGAGAATCACGAATGCATCATTGAGTGTACGTCCCCTCATGTATGCTAAAGGGGCAATCTGAATGATTTCCGTTTCGAGATATTCCGCTTAATTTTTCGAGGGAATCATGTCAGAAAGTGCATCATACAGGGGTTGCAAATAGGGATCAACTTTCTCTTTCATGTCCCCGGGCAGGAATCCAAGGCTTTCACCTGCCTCTACTGCCGGACGGCTGAGAATGATCCGTTTGACCTCTTTGTTGCGTAATGCTTTTTTACCGCAAGAGCGATTGCCGTGTAGGTTTTACCGGAGCCGGCCGGGCCTGAGGCAAAAAGCAGGTCGTTTGTTTTGGCCAGATCAACGAGTTTACGTTGATTTGTCGTTCTAGCTCGTATAATTTTCCCGTTATTCCCGAAAACAATAATTGAGGCCGGGTCCTCGGGGTCTTCCACGATCTCGTCTTCCAGAATAATTCTCTTCAGGTTGGCGATCGTGAGCATATTATATTTATTATAATGTTCCAAAAGGGCATTAATTTTGGCAACAAGGACATCAATGTCGCTTTCTTCTCCCTGAATAATGATTTCATCGCCCCTAGCGGTGATCTTCAATTTCGGGAAAAATTCTTTTAAAGTAATGAATTTTGCATTGTTAATGCCGTAAAAAGTCAATAGGATCAATGTTTCCAATACTTATTCTTCTCTCTATCATGAAACTTAAAATAAAAGCCTTATTTTTGCAGGTGCAAAGTAGGGAAAACAATTGAAAATTGAAAGTTGGAAATTGAAAAACTTTTCACGAGAGTAGAGTTTGTTATGGAGAAAGATTTTACGAAACAGAAAGAAGCTTTTTTTGCAGAGCTATTGAATATAATGGAAACTTTGAGGGAAAAGTGTCCTTGGGATCATAAACAGACGATGGAGTCTTTGCGGACGTTATCCGTGGAGGAGGTTTATGAGCTGGGAGATGCGATTCTGAAAAATGATATGCAGGAGGTGAAAAGGAGTTGGGGGATTTGCTTATGCATATCGTGTTTTATGCCTTGATCGGGAAAGAACAGGAGCAATTTGACATGACGGATGTTTTGAACGAGATCTGTGCCAAGTTGCGCTATCGTCACCCGCATATTTATGGGGAGGTGAAGGTCGAAGATGAGAATGACGTGTTACGTAACTGGGAACAATTGAAGTTGAAAGAGAAGGGACGTCATAATAAAGTTTTGAAGGAGTCCGGATGCTCTTCCGGCTTTAGTGAAAGCATACCGGATTCAAAATAAGGTGAGGGGAGTTAGGTTCGACTGGAAACAAAAAGAGGACGTATGGCAAAAAGGTGGGAGGAATTGGGTGAATTGGAAGTCGAGGTTGCCCGGAAGGATCAGGTGCGTATGGAAGAAGAATTCGGTGATTTCATGTTTGCCATGATTAACGCGGCGCGACTATACGGTATAAATCCGGAAGATGCTTTGGAGAAATCCAACAAGAAATTTATTCGTCGTTTTTCATACGTGGAAAGAAAGCTCACGAAACAGATCGTAACCTTTCGGATATGACCTTGGAGGAAATGGACGAGTATTGGAACGAGGCAAAAGCGATAGAAAAGCTTTTTAGAATGAAAAGAGCGAATTAATTTACGATTTATGATTGAAAAAGTATGGATTTCGTGGGAAGAAATCACAAAATCTAAAATTTAAAATTAGCAAGGTGGATTTAACAGGTAAATGGAAATATAAAGAGGATTATGGCTACGGGGTAGCCGAGGGTGAGTTGTTTTTGAAACAAGAGGGGAAATGATTTGTCTGGGCGGATTATTTTACGGATAAAGCTTTGAGGGAGAGGAAGGATATATGTTGCAGGAATTTTTAGTGGGGAGGCTTGAAGAACATAAGGTGAAATTGGATGCCGAAGAGTTTGATATTATCCATTCCGAACACGAGATCGAGTACGAGTTGGATAGTTGGTTTGGTATCTTGGTTGATGCCGATACGATTGTTGGGGTGAGTAAGGATGGACAGGGAATCGAGGGAAAATTCACATTCACGAGAGAAAAGAAGTTAATGTAAAAAATAGATAATTTGAAAAAGGCTGACAAAAGTCGCTTTTTTTTGTCTCGGATCGGTTATATTGCAGAAGAATCTAATAACCTAACTAATAAAAACAATAACTTATGTCGAAGATTAATTCGCATCCGATTCTGATGTTCCGAAACGAGATAAAGTGGTGTTCACTTTTAACGGTAAGAAAATCGAAGGAGAAAAAGGTTTTACCATCGCAGCAGCCTTGCATCAGGCCGGGTACCCCGTGCATAGTCACAGTCTGGATGGTCGGGGACGTTCTCTAGCCTGTGGCATCGGGAAATGTGGGGCTTGTGAGATGTTGGTGGATGGTAAAGTCCGGCGTATTTGCGTGACAAAAGTGGATGGTGAAAGAGGTACGGGAGTTCGCCCAGGGGGAAATGGCCGAACAACATGCCGAACACCGGATTGATACTACGGGAAAGTACTTCGTACCACGGTGGTGATCGTGGGGGGCCGGGCCAGCCGGATTAGCCGTGCGGGAAGAATTTGAAAAGTACGGTATAGATAATATCGTGATTGATAATAATGATAAGATTGGCGGTCAATTTAATATGCAGACCCACCAGTTCTTCTTTTCGAGAAAGAAAAACGTTTCGGGGGTATGCGCGGATTTGATATTGCCAAAACATTGGCGGGGGAGAATATGGAAGGTATTTATCTGAACTCTACGGTTTGGGATATATTGGAGGGGAAACGAGTGGCCGTGAAGAACTTGGAAACGGATGCCGTGTTTTTCGTGGATGCCGATTATTTGGTCGTGGCCACGGGGGCTGTTCCGTTTATGCCGGCTTTCGAAAAACGATGATCTACCCGGGGTATATACGGCAGCTGTCGTCCAGAAAATGATGAATAACGAACTTACGCTGTTGGGGAAAAATGTTCTGACCGTGGGAGCCGGAAATATCGGTTACTTGACTTCTTACCAGTTGATGCAAGCGGGGCCCACGTGAAGGCGATTATTGAGGGGATGCCCAAAGAAGGTGGTTTCCCCGTGCAAGCAAACCGGGTGCGCCGTTTGGCGATACCAATCATGACGTCTCACGTGCTGTTGAAAGCGATCCCGAATGCTAATCACACGGGGAATCACGGGGCTGTTATTGCCGAATGTGAGAATTTCAAACCGATTCCGGTACGGAAAGAATATTGAATGGTATAGATGTCATAAATATATGTACAGGGTTGATACCGGACAATCAATTGTTGATGAAAGGAAAGGCCGTCTTTGGAGAGCATTGTTATGCTGCGGGAGATGCCGTGAGAATTGGAGAGGGAACGAGTGCCGTGTTGCGTGGAAAACAGACGGCGATTGAGATATTGATGGATTTGGGGGCTAGGGTGAGTTATGATGATTACTTGGTGGTTTCCAAAGAGTATATTGATTCACAACAACATCCGGTTCGATTCTGAAACACCCTGTTTGCCGGAGACGGAACGTATGCACAAACGGGGATTCGTGCAAATGGATTGTTTGTATGGTTTTGCATGTAATCCTTGTTCTTTTGCCTGTCCTCATGGGGCGATAACGAAAAGCTCGACTTCTACTGTACCTCACGGATTACGATAAATGTATTGGGTGTATGGAGTGTGTCTATCAATGTCCGGATTGGCCATTTTCGGTTATGATTTGCGGAAAGATAACTTGTTCCTGCCGATAGAATACGAGGTAAAGGAGAAAGAGGTAGTTTACCTGGTGAATAATTATGGTGAAAGGTTGGGAGAGGGAATTATCGAGAAAGTTCTACATAAGCCGAATAAAACGAATATTGCCCGGGTGAAAGCCTTGGATGTTCACGGGGAAGACGGTGAAGGTGAGAGGTTTCGTGGTGAAGGAGAATTACCCGCAATCGCTAGATTTGGAACCGTTGTTGAAGGATCAACCGGGGGCCACGTTTATCTGTCAGTGATGATGTTACTTTGGACGATGTTTTGAAAGTCGTGGGTGATCGTACCTTTATTTCGATAGACGAGATAAAACATACCACTCGCTTGGGAATGGGACCTTGCTGGGGAAAACGTTGTATTCCTCGGTTGAAGACAGCTTTACGGGCTAAAGGGATTGAGATCGTGGGTGATGCTACACCGAGAGCGCCCCTGTCTCAACCAGTTGAATCTAGGTGAATTGTACCCGCCAAAGCGAGGTGATGAGCATCGTGTGGCTAATCGATCGGATTTTCAAGAAGATCGAGGTCGGGGCGTTGATTGCTGGAGGCGGTATTGCCGGAAGTGCATTATTCCGCTATATGGCAGATTCCGGTTTGAATCCCGTGCTGGTGAATGCGGATAGAGGTTCTTCTTGGAGAAACATCGGAGGAGGGCGTACGGCATTCTCTTTACCGGAGCCTGGCCGAGATTGCGGAGCATAATCATGCTATATTTAAAGAGTTACAGAAAATATCGAATATTGATTACAAGACGACGCGCTATATTAATCTGGCTCATGATGAACCCACGTTCAATGCCTTGGATGCGAGTCGTGCATGGTCGGACGCTTATATGGTTGACCCGAAGAATTTCCAGAAAGAGATTTCTCCTTATTTCAGCACGAAATCCAAGCGTTACTTGGGGGCTTTGATTACCAATGATTGCTGGCAGGCGACACCCGGTAAAGTGGTCGATTTGATTCGTAACATGGGTATTTCAGCCGGAGGACGGATCGTGGAAGATTGTAAGGTGTTGGAAGTGATGAAAGAAGGATCAACATACAGTATTTTAGTGTTGACTCATGATAAGAAATACGTGGAATTCCGCACGGAGATATTCGTGAATGCCTTGGGGGCCGGGGCCGGAAAGATATGCGAGGGATTGGGGATTCATGCGGGATTGTACCCGGTACGCCATCAGGCATTTATCACTCGTCGTTTGCCCATGCTAGGGAAAAACGGGGATAGTCTGGATATGCTGATCGATCGGCAGGAATATAAAGGATTCTCCGCTGTCTATGGGCAACAATTAGTCCACACGGGGCAAATTATCGGTTGTGCATCCCCGCGGGTGGATGCGTTGCGGACGGAAAAAATCTGATTTTGAACACGAAGGAGTTTATGGAGATTATCAGTGAATTCTTCGTGGATTGGATACCCGAATTGGCAGGTGTCAGTATACAGGCCACGTGGTCCGGGTATTACACGGAGCCTCGCTACATCGTTGATCCCGAATTAGGCCTGTTTGTTGGTATGCGGGGACATGGGTTCATGTTATCTCAGTATCTGGCTAAGATGTATGTTGATAAACTAATGGGCCGTCCGGTACCGGAGTATTTCGATCAATTGAAGTTGAACGGACCGGGATTGTCGGAAAAAGCCTTTTAAGTGATTTAGAGATTTTAAATTTACGATTTTAGATTGCCATCCACAATTTCCTGTGCTTTTAGGTAGATTGTGGGTGGTAATTTAAAATCTAAAATCATTAAATCTAAAATTATTCTATCTTTGTCACAAAATTACAGAATATGATAAAGTTAGGAGAATATAATATATTGAAGGTCGTTAAGATCGTGGATTTTGGTGTTTATTTGGATGGAGGGGAATATTGGGGAGAGATTTTGCTACCGAAAGAAACGGCTCCTGGCTGAATGTAAGGAAGGTGATGAATTAAAAGTTTTCATTTATTTTGACTCGGAAGACCGGGTGATAGCTACGATGACAATACCTAAAGCCGTCGTGGGTGATTTTGCCTTGATGAAGGTGGTGGGTACGAGTCGAGTAGGAGCTTTTTTGGACTGGGGATTGCGTAAGGATTTGCTGGTTCCTTTCCGGGAACAGCGGGAAGAAATGATTGTGGGACGTGAATACTTGGTTTATGTTTACGTGGATAAAACGACGGATCGTATTGTCGCATCCACGAGATTAAGTCGTTTCTTGGATAAGACCCCGGCAGAGTATGAATTGGGGCAGGAGGTTGAGTTAATCGTTGCTCGTCGTACGGATTTAGGGTATAATGTTATTGTCAATAATAGCCATGAGGCAATTATCTATCGTAACGAGATATTCCAACCTATAATCATCGGTCAGCACCTGACCGGTTATATTAAGACTATTCGGGAAGATGGAAAAATTGATTGTATTCTGCAAAAAATGATGGTCATGAACAAATTGACCGTTTGGCAGTCTTGATACTGAAAAGCTGGAAGAGAATGGAGGTTCTTCTTAGCTGTATCGGATAAGAGTGATCCGGACGAGATATATCGCCTTTTCGGTTGTAGCAAAAAGAACTACAAAAGACGGTTGGCGGTTTATTCAAACAGCATAAGGTTATTATCGGGGAGAAGGAGCTGAAGTTGAAAATGGAGAATTAAAGAAACAAAAAACCCTCCCTAACCCCTCCCTATAAACAGGAGGGGGAACGGACGAGGGATGCGCTCCAGTGTTGGGAAGTAGCGTATCCTCCCCCTGTTTAAGGGGAGTTAGCAGGGGGTAGTTGAAAAGTTAAAATAGAATAAGGAATCTTAAGTTTAATTAAATGTCTAAAGTTCGGGCATATATCACGAGTTTTCGGTTAAGAACATTACCTTTATCCTTATCGGGTGTATTACTAGGTTCTTTTTGTTGGCAGCAAGCGATGGGTATTTTAAAACAACGACCTTCGTGTGGGCCATGCTCACCACGGTTGCCTTACAAATATTGTCTAATCTGGCGAATGAGGTGGGGGATTTAACCAAGGGAACGGATAATGAACATCGTTTAGGGCCTATCCGGAGCGCCCAAAGTGGAGCTTTGAGTATGCGGGAAATGGTACAGGCCATGATTGTTTTCGGGGTAATAGCGATCATCACTGGAAGTTTGTTAATCTATGAGGCATTTCGGGATTTGTTGAATTGGAAAAGTATTTCTTTGTTTATTGCCGAGGCGCATCTATCGTGGCCGCCGTGAAATACACGGTCGGGAAGAGTGCTTATGGTTACCGGGGACTGGGTGATCTTTTCGTGTTTATCTTTTTCGGGGTAGTGAGCGTGATGGGAAGTTATTTTGCCATGTCTGGTGTCTTGCCTTGATATGCGTGTTGCCGGCTGCGGCCATCGGTTTTCTCTTCCGGTGTTTTGAATATGAATAATATCCGCGACATCGAGAATGATTCCGTTTGTGGTAAACGTACTATCCCAGTTATCTTGGGAATACAGGGAGCAAAGATATATCATTTCGTGATCACGCTATTAGCTGTGATTTGTTTAGTATTGTACTCCATGTTGCACTCAGCCGGATGGACGGGGTATCTCTTTTTGTTAACGCTACCGTTGTTGGTAATGCATCTGAAGTCAGTCTATCGGGGAGAAGGAAGAGCCTTTGGATTCTCAGTTGAAATTTCTTTCGATAACGACATTGCTGATAGCGCTTTTATTAGGTTTTGGTCAATTACTAAGTTGTTAGATTATGATATTAAAAAAAGGTCTGTAAATATTTGCAGACCTTTTTAATACTTTTGAGATATTTTCTAGTATCTTTTAGAAAGGAAGATCGTCGGCTTCCGGCATGGGAGGAATGTCTTCCACCTTGTATTCCGGTACCGGGGGCGCCCATCATCGGGGCTTCCGCTTGAACTTTCTCAATTCTCCAACCTTCGAGGTTCGTGAAATAAGATACCTGTCCGTTGTTCTCCCATTTGCGTCCACGCAAATTGAAATACACTTTAATATTCTCGTTCAATTGAATAGTCTCTAATAGATCACACCGGTCTTGGATCAATTGAACTTTACGAAGTCGTTCCACTGTGGATTCTTCTCGTTTTCAACTTCTATCACGAATTCTCTCTTCTGGAAACGATCACTGATTTTTTGTGTAGCTTCTTTGTAAATTAATTTTCCGGTAACTTCGTAATTCATTGTTTTTCTGATTAGAAACAAGCCCAAGAGTCCTTGGGCTTGCTAGCTGTTTAAATATCAAATAATAAATTATTTTTGAGCGTTCGGGTCAACGATGTCGATTAATTCAACTTCGAAAATCAACGTTTCGTTCGGTCCGATAGCACCTCTGGCTCCTTGAGGTCCGTATGCCAAGTTTGACGGGATGTAAAGAGTCCATTTAGAACCAACAGGCATTAATTGTAATGCTTCCGTCCAACCTTGATCACGCGGTTTACAGGAAATTCGGTAGGCTCACCTCTCTTGTATGAAGAGTCAAACTCGGTTTCCGTCAATCAAAGTTCCTTTGTAGTGAACTCTAACAACACTAGTGTCTGCCGGGATAGCTCCGGTTCCTTCTTTTTCAATTTTGTATTGAAGTCCGCTTTCGGTAGTTTTGATACCATCTTTCTTAGCGTTTGCTGCCAAGAATTCTTCTCCGGCTTTCAATGCTTTTTTCAGCTTTAGCCATCATGGCTTTTTGAGTATATTTCTGTAAAACATATTCATTTGCATCATGTCGGCAGGAGCGTCTTTTTTCTGTAATGCGCTGTTCATTCCGGCGATAATAGCGTCCATGTTGATGTCTTCAATACCGTTTCCAGTGATGTTAGAACCGTACATGTAACCAATATAGAAACTTGCTGTATCAGCCTCGTTTTTCAGCGATACATTCGTTTTTGTAGAAGTGTTGCAGCAGCTAGATAAACCGATTGCAGCAACAGATAAACCTAAAATTAGATTTTTTGCGTTCATAGTTTTCGTAAATTAAATTATACTATATCTAATAATTCGATATCAAAATCAAGGTCTCGTTCGGTCCGATCGCCTGTCCTGCACCGTGAGGGCCGTAAGCTAGATCAGAAGGAATGTATAGTTGCCATTTTGAACCCACGGGCATTAATTGAAGAGCCTCAACCCAACCGGCAATAACTCCGTTAACCGGGAATTCAGCCGGTTCGCCACGGCGGATGGAAGAGTCGAACACGGCACCATTGATCAAGCGTCCTTCATAGTGGCATTTTTACAGTATCGCTACTTTTCGGAATAGCCCCTGTTTCCGGTGGAAATTACTTTATATTGTAATCCGCTTTCTAGGGTAACCACGCCTTCTTTGCTCTTGTTATCGTTTAAAAATTGTTCTCCGGCTTCCTTGGCAGCCTTACCTCTTTCGTTTTGCAGTTTGTTAAAATAGTCCTGCAAAATCTGGTTAGCCTCTTCCGGTTTGATTTCCGGCATTTGGCCTGCGTAGATTGTTCTGATAGCGTCAACAAAAGCTTCTGTATTAATGGTATTCACACCTGAAGAAAGGAGATTACTTGCAATACTTAGACCGAAACAATAACTCACTTTGTCTAACTCTTCTGTATATTTCATTGAAAGGTTTAATTAATAAATAAATATTTTGTTCATTAAGATGCAAATGTAAGAACATTGTGCGAAAACACAAACAGGTTTTCGTGTTTTATTCGCGATACGAGAAAATCGTACCGAAAGGTTCATTTTATTCATTCATTAGCATTCCGTCATTTAATTTTATTTGTCTGTCTGACATACGGGCTAGACTCCGTGTCATGCGTGACGATTACAAATGTTTGTCCGAGTTCTTCCCGTAAAGTGAAAATAACTGGTGTAATTCATTTTGGTACGGGTATCTAGGTTTCCGGAAGGTTCATCGGCTAAAACAACTCGAGGATGATTAACGAGAGCCCTTGCCACGGAAATTCGTTGTTGTTCCCCACCGGATAGTTGATTGGGTTTGTGGCTCATCCGGTCTGCCAGACCAAGAAGAGTCAGTAGTTCCATAGTCCGTAGCTCCTTCTTTTTTTTCCAGTTCCCTTTGATCCATGCCGGGATACAAACATTTTCCAACGCTGTGAATTCTGGTAATAAGTGATGGAATTGGAATACAAACCCGATATTGTTATTTCGGAATTTGATAGTTTATTGGAGGATAACCGGGCGATATTCACGGAATCATATAATAGTTCCCCTCGTCCGGGGTATCGAGTGTTCCCAGAATATGCAATAACGTACTTTTCCCGGCACCACTAGCCCCGACGATCGTTACGATCTCTTTTTCTTTTTTATCGTGAGATCAATTCCTTTCAGCACTTTTAGTTCGCCGTAGCTTTTTTTTTTTTTTTTTTGACTATATTTTTAATTTCTATCACCTGATTAATTTCTTGATTTATGATTTAGTGATTCTTATCTACTAACTCATATTTATTATTTTGATGGTAAAGATAATAATTTTCAATTTCGAGTAATCCTGTTGATTATTTTTATTTTTAATGTTAGCTGTATATATGCTTGTTGGCACAATAAAATTATGCCGTTATAATAAATCCAAGGCAAGAAGGTGATTTTAAATTGATGATAAAAGATTTTCTTTTGCACTGGGGTTATGTTGGAAAATAAGACCGACGGTCGGGCAATGATCCATTTCTTTACAATCGCCACAGGTGTTGAATCCTTTTGCTTGAACACATTTCCGGATTTCACAATAATTGCTGCAATAGGCGAATTTAGAACCATCGACACGGCAACCCGTGCAATTAATAGTTTCCGGTGTGATCTCCGACGTGTTGTTCATGACGCTCCATTTTTGAGCGGTTTCTTCTCTTAACTTTTCATCGTTATTGATCGTGGCGATACGGGCGTCGCAGTTTTCGCAATCTAATCCACAACAGGCGATTAATTGTTTCATAATAGGGTATGTTTGATTTAAGCTTTTAGACAAAAGGTAAGAAATATTAGATTGCTACCTAGGATTACTTCATAAGATTCGATGAATTTATTTACTGAATGGAGATAGCGATTAAAATAAGAGTGTGTATCTTAGCAATCTAAAATCAATTATGTATGGAATATTATATAGATCCGGTCACCTTCGTGACACAAAAGAGTGGTTTTGAGAGTAGATATATTAAAAATTTATTGGGGTTACTGGATGAAGGAGCCACGATACCTTTTATTTCCCGTTATCGGAAAGAGATGACCGGGAGTATGGATGAGGTGCAGGTGGGACAGGTACGGGAGATTTACGAGCAGTTCAAGGAGCCTGGAAAAGCGGAAAAGACGGTGTTGGAGAGTATCGAGCAGCAGGAGAAACTGACTCCGGAATTACGGAAACAGATAGAGCATTGTACCGATTTACGGGAACTGGAAGATATTTATCTGCCTTATAAACCGAAAAAACAAACTCGGGCATCAAAGGCAAAAGCAAAGGGATTGGAACCTTTGGCTGCCATGTTGATGAAACAGGATAACGGGGATGTGGGACAAAGCGGCCCGTTTCGTGAAGAATGACGTGGAGAATGAAGAAGAGGCTTTGCAGGGTGCTAGGGATATTATTGCCGAGTGGGTCAGCGAGAATGACCGGGCAAGAAACACCGTGCGTCGCTCTTTTGACCGGATGGCCGTGGTAAAAGCGAAAGTTGTGAAGGGGAAAGAGGAAGAAGGGGAGAAGTTCACGGATTATTTCGATTATTCCGAGCCTTTGCGGAGGATTCCTTCCCACCGGATGTTAGCGATTCGTCGGGGAGAGGCTGAAGGTATTCTGAAAGTGGCGATTGAAATCCCGGAAGAGGAAACGATCGAGTCTTTGGAAAGAATATTCGTGAAAGGTCGTAACGAGAGTGCCGAGCAGGTGACCATGGCGGTGAAAGACGGGTATAAACGTTTGTTGCTTTCGTCTATCGAGACCGAGTACCTGCAAAGCGGTAAGCAGAAAGCGGATGAAGAAGCGATTAAGGTGTTTGCTGAAAATCTGCGTCAATTGCTTTTGGCACCACCTCTTGGGAATAGGCGGGTGTTGGGTATAGATCCGGGATTCCGCACGGGGTGCAAGGTTGTTTGTCTGGATGAAACGGGAAATCTGGTACATAATGAAACCATTTATCCTCACCCGCCACAAAACGAGGTAAAACAAGCGGCTAATAAGATTACCAATCTGGTCAACTCGTACCGGATCGAGGCGATTGCTATCGGTAACGGTACGGCAGGACGTGAAACCGAACGGTTTATCCAGAGTTTGCGTTACGACCGGGATATACAAGTGTTTGTCGTGAGTGAAAGTGGGGCATCGATTTATTCGGCCTCTAAGATAGCCCGGGACGAGTTTCCCGCAGTATGATGTAACGGTGCGCGTGCCGTGTCGATAGGGCGTCGGCTGATGGACCCATTGGCCGAGTTGGTAAAGATTGACCCGAAGTCTATCGGGGTCGGTCAATACCAGCATGATGTCGATCAATCTAAATTGAAAGAGAGTTTGGATCGGGTGGTCGAGTCATGTGTGAACCGGGTCGGTGTGAACGTGAACACTGCAAGCAAGTAATTTGTTGACTTATTGTCTCCGGGTTAGGGACCGACTTTGGCGGAGAACGTGGTTACTTATATCAAGGAGAACGGGGCATTCCGTAGCCGTGGTGAATTGAAAAAGGTGAAACGTATGGAGAAAAGGCATTCGAACAATGTGCCGGGTTCCTCCGGATCGAGGGGGCCGAAAATCCCTTGATAATTCATCCGTGCATCCGGAATCATACGCTGTGGCAGAACGGATGGCAAAAGACTTGGGCATCTCGTTGAAATCGTTGATTGGTAACGAGGAGGCTTGTAATAAGATTGAATTATCCCGTTACGTGAATGACCGGATTGGGTTACCCACGTTGAAAGACATCGTGGATGAACTCAAGAAACCGGGGCGTGATCCCCGTTCCGTGGCTAAAGTATTCAGTTTCGCTGACAACATTCATACGATCGACGATTTGGAGATCGGGATGGTTGTTCCGGTATCGTGACTAATCTGACGAATTTCGGGGCCTTTGTGGATATAGGCGTGAAACAGGACGGGCTGGTACACATATCCGAGATCGCCGATAAATATATTTCGAACCCGGCAGATGTTTCTTTGAATCAACATGTTACCGTGAAAATCGTGCAGGTTGACAAGGCTCGGAAACGTATCGGGCTTTCGATCAAGCAAGCGTGATGTTCGAACTTTTGTCCGGGCCTTGGGTACGGAACCAGACGAGAATGATTTGGATAGGGAAAGTCAACGCTTCTTTCCCCTATTTTATAGTATCTACCGGATTCATCCGGGAGGCTTTAAATGCTTGCCATGCGACGGTCAGCGTGCCAATAACGACTGCCGCTATACCGATAAAGATAAATGATACCGGAGAAATCTCGTTTTATAAACGAACTGTGTGAGCCACTGTGCCGAGCAGTAATAGGCAATCGGCGCCCCTGATGCAAAAAGCAACTAGAATCCATTTGATAAAACGGGCGCATAGTAACACGGTGATTTGGTTTTCACTGGCCCCGTTGATTTTACGGAGGCTGATCTCTTCCGCCTGTTCTCCACGGAGAACCATGCTAACCCGAATAAACCTAAGCCGGCTAGCAAAATGCTGATATAGGAAAATATTGAAAGAATTTTCATGACTTGTAACTCTTCTTCTTCGTGAAACTCCATGAATCGTTCAGACAAACTACAAGTTTTTATTTCGATCGCTTCAGGAGCAACTTGTTTCCAAAGTGCATTAATCTTTTTTTCAACTATTTTTCGAGTACCGGGTTGAATACGAATAACATGACGCTCGGATCCGGTATCACTGAATCGAATAAATAATGGCGTGATCTCTCGGGTGAGTTTATCTCTTGGATAATCGGCAACGACCCCGACGATCGTGTAGGTTTCATCCCCTAGTTGGAAGGTTTTACCTAAAGGCTCTGTTATCCCTTGTTTCTTTAGAAAAGTCTCGTTCACGATGGCTTCATGTAATCCTTGTTTTCCCGGGAGAGAAAAGTCTTCCTTCCAAAAGTTGTATATCATAAAAATCAAAGAACGAGAGGTCGGCTTCCGTGCAATCCACGGACATATTATCTAGTCCGTAAGTGCAATTTTTGAGTGATAGCACTCATCGTTCGGTGCGTGATCTCCGGGATGGAAGAGAGTTGGTCATAGAAAGCTTTCGTTGTTTCATCTTCTACCGTGTAAAGTCCCCATCCTAATATCAAAATTTCATTGGCGTGTGGACGGCAATGTGTTGCGAAGTCCATCTGGTGGTGAATGTTTACCACTGTTGTCGTCAGGATAATGGATATGGTAAACTGGGTAATCACAATATTGCGAATAAGAATGGTTTTTTGTTTGTTTTCATTCTTTAGATTTCAGATAGAGAATTTTTGTTGATTTTTAGGATCACGCATAAAGGAGGTATGATGATAATTGTACCGAGTAAAAGAATTAGCACCAGTGGAGTATATCCGGCATATAAATCGATAGACATAAATCGGAAGTAATGAATGTGTTGAAATAAGGAATAAGAATATGGATAATACCTAATAGATACGATAAAGGAAAAACATAACGAGTAATCCGGTTTCCATGATTAACTGTTTACGTATTCCTTGTTTTGATTCTCCCGAAATAAGTTGAATCCGGTTGTTTTTAATTGTTGTATGGTGCGGGTCAGGCAAATGTTGATGTGGTTGAAACAAGCGATGATAAATATGAGTATGGCAACCCCCATGCCTAAATAAACGAAAGAAGGATCACGTTTAAAGATTAATCCGTCCTCGTATAAATGTTTTGCTTTTGAAAAATAGAGTTGTTCGACAGGTTTAGATAGATCGTTCTATCCTTAAATACTTCTTCGTTCCGATCATTTATTTTTGTTAGGAAATTTGGAGCTGTAACTTTAGACGAAAGTTCGATAAAAATGTAAAAAGCGAATCCGGTGACTTGTGATATTTCTTCGTCCGGTAATCCTCGCAATATCCCAAAATGGAGAAAATTCTTTTGTGAATCGTCAATAACAGTTGTAATTGTACAAGGTTCGAATATCTTTTGTAGATATTTTCTCCCCGTCAAAATAAACAATATAGCGCCCTAGCGAGAGATTTCCCGATAGGGTTAGCGATTCGAATTGTTGGCGGGCAAAAGACCGGGTAACGGCAATCTCATTGGGGGATGAGAGCGTTTGCGTAAATCTCCCGATAAAAGGGGAAGTTTAAAAAATCTGTAAAGTTGGGTGTAACAGAATAAGCGTCCATGTAGTCCGGTTCTTCCGCTTTTTCACTGAAAAGAAGATGTTCATTTCGGAATACGCAGTATGCTTTTACTTCTGGGTAGATGTTTTTAGTTGAATCCCGCTTTCCCCGGAAATGAAAGCATCATTGGGATGGACGTCTTGTTTCCTTTGCTCCTGAACAAGATAACTATTTTTACTATTCAAGATAGAATGAGCGATATTATATTCGTGTATCACGAAGGTAACGAGTAGCGTGCAGCACGTGATCCCTGTGATCAGGCTGATCAAAGAAATCAGCGTGTAGGTCTTGTTTTTTATCCAACCTCGAAATATGATTTTGAATTGAACGTTTTGCATGATTATTCGGTTTTAAGGGTATCTATCGGGTTATTTCTTGATGCTTGCCGGATCTGCCAGTTGGTCACGAGCAGAACAATACAAAGGGATATAACGATGGTAAGTACGAAAATCCAAGGTTGTATTTCTATCCTGTAAGCGTAATTTTCCAGCCATTTCGGGAGGCGTAGTACGCTATCGGCAGACCGATCACGCAGGCCACGAGAACTTTTTGTCATGAATTGTCGGTTAAACAGTAACATGATTTGTCCCTCCGATGCCCCATTTACTTTCGAAGGGCGATCTCCCTCGTTTTGCTTTCCACCATGAATATGGCAAAAGCGAATATCCCCATACCACCGATTAGAATGGCGATCAGTGAAAACAGGATCACGAGTTCCATAAAGGCCATGTCTTTTGGTATAGGTCTGAGTAATTATATTCTTGATATTCAAAAATACCTTCCGGGTTTCTGGGATCGATGCAGTTCTTGCAGGTATTCCAGTACCTCTTGTCGTTTTCCTGGCTGGTAACGAATCAATAACCAGTAAAGTCGAGGGGCGGTAAAATCATCGTGGGGCGTATCGGGTAATGGAGTGATTGCGTGTGATAATCTTCCGTAACCCCTGTAATACGGTAGTGAACAGAACGTTGCTGGTTTAGGATCGTTCTAGTGGGTGATCCAGTTTTAAACGTTTCCACGAATTTTTATTTACCCACACGTCGGTTGTTGATGAGTAATTATTTTCAGGCGAGGGATTAAATTCGATAGGAGTAAACTCCTGACTTTCAATAATCGGTATGTTATAAATATTTGTGAAATCTTCATCACCGTACATACATACGACATCGACATATTTTCCCGATTCCGATGGGAAATGGATTCTTTCTGTTAATGGTGTGCCAGGGTCTGGGATATTGATTCCATTACATACATACAAAATATCAGGTGTTTTAGTAATTTTTCTTTTAGTGCTTGATAATTGGAAGAATTATCAAGCCAACTGATGCGTAACACCTGATCTGTTATGATTCCTAGCGGTTTATCTTTGATGAAATGAATCTGTGATATAATAATCGAACAATAAAAAAGAGTAATGCCGTGAAAATACCGATTTGTAAGATGGTCAGGATTTGTGAAAGATTTATCTGTCAGGGGCTCGGTTGAAGTATATTTTTCACCCAATCGATTTATTCGTTGTTTGAAATGAAAATAGAGGAAATAACAAATACTCCCCATGATACAGTAGGTAAACACGACAAACAATAAATTGGAAAACTAAAAACAGGAATGGGTACACGTGATCCGGTGATAAAACTTGAATAATGTAAGGGTGTAACAAATGGCTGGTCAGGATGAACGCAAGCACAAAGAGTAACTCCCGTCAGTAATCCGATCTCGCTAATCAGTTGATAAAGTAGATGTGTATTACTCGCCCCGTAGCACTTGTGAATGGCAAAACGAGAAGAATCCGGGTTTTGTTGGGCTATCCGGATTAACAGGAAGTTCCCGGCCGCAAGGGAGAGTAATATTAAAAGAGTGATTCCCACAACAGATAAGTCAGGATAGGGGAGCCACGCAGCAATTCGTCTTGTTCGATATGGTCCGAGTGAAAATAAGTATCTTTCAATGGTTGAAGTCTGTACGAACAATGAGTTGCCGTTTCCGTTCTTTGTAGGGTAATTTCCTGTAAAGCTTTTTCCACTCTTTCTAGATCGGTTCTCAGGAGAAAGTCGGAAATAAGTATATACTGAACGAGAATAGCGTTCATTACTGAAATATGGGTGCCCTAGACGGCAATCGATAAAAAATATCGGTTTGGAGAGTAGAGTTTGCCGGAAAATCTTTTATGATTGCAATTACTTGACATTTAACCTCTTTCTTCCTGTTATAGATGGGATCTTTGATCGTTATTGTTTTTCCCGATCGGGTTTCCTTATCGAAAAATCGTTTGGCACTTGTCTCTGTGAGTACAATCCACGAAAAATCGGAGGAATCGATATTACAGCTGAATGACGGGTCGCTCAAATAAATCAAAAAAAGAAAGGTCAACAAGAGCGCATCGAGATTCGATCATAAAATCAGTATTGTCATCTGTTTTTATTTGATAGTCTTTTTAAGAAAAAACAGGCAATCCGGTCTATTTCCGGTAATGCTTGTTGTGCGTCTAATCCGAAAAATGAATTATTCCTACAATTCCAATTTGGTTCATTGAAGTTTCGATTAATCACCCGGTAAATATGATCACCATTTTCAAGTATCCGTCCATATTCCATTCGTTTGACGTGTGACTGTATATCAACCAAGCGGCAGAAAAGGCAATGGACAACCCGACAATATTGATCACCGTGTAAACCCTGTTGCGGGAAAGTTTGCGTATTATGAATTTAAAATATTGCTTAAACATGGCTATTCGGTTTTAAGAGTGTCTATTGGTTTTGACGGGCGGCCTTTCTGGTCTGCCAAGTTGTGATGGCGAGGACTACAAAGACGGAAGTGAGGAAAACAAATATGAATAATCCCGCATGGATTTCTACTTTGTAAGCGAATCCTTTTAACCATTCTTTCGAGGCATAGTAAGCAACGGGCAGACCTATAAAACAGGCGAGAAGAACTCTTGCGAAGAATTGTTGATTAAAGAGTTGAATGATCTGCCATTCGGTAGCTCCGTTTACTTTACGTAGGGCGACTTCGAGTTTTACTTTCAACCATGAAAGTAGAGAATGCGAAAATACCCATGCCACCAATGAGGATAGTTATGAGGGCGAACAAGATGATGAGTTTTACAACGGCAATATCTTTGCCATATAATTCTGAAAAATTATATTCTTCACATTTAAAAAACGGTATTGGGGAATTTCTCTTGGAACCTTGGCCGGATGTAACGGTATACGTTTTGGAATTCTCCCGTTTGGTAGTGAACGATCATCGTGGAGGATATTTGAGGGAATTCGTACATGATGATTGCAGGTTCCGTGTATTTGTATAGTGGGAAATACTGGAAATCGTCCACGACCCCACTATTTTGAGAGGGTACTCATGATCCCATAAGTTGAGAATGGTTTCCAACGGGTGTTCTAGTTGAAGAGACTTTCACGAGAGACTGGTTAACGATAGCTTCTCGGATATGATTGGGACGGATTCTTGCAAATTCTTTCAGATCAATAGGATAGTTATACTTTTTTAGGCATCGGCCTTCTTGAAGTTGAATTTGGTATGTATCGATATAGTCAGCATCGCCGAGAATGATACGAGCTTTAATGGTTTTCTCCGGTTGGTTAGGTATTGAGATCGACTCGGCTCTTTCGTAGCATGGGAGGGGTACCCATTACTGGCGTTGAGTATGGCAGGGTAATGTTGCAGTTTTTTGTTTTAGGGTTTCGTATCGAAATTCATTGTCCGGCCAGTAAAAATATAAGATATTTTCCTGATTGAATCCCAAATCCATGTGTTGCATGTAGTTCATTTGCCTTGATACTGCGGTGGCACAGAAAAGGAGGGCGCTGAAAAATTGTAATTTGTACAATTGTGAGTATTTTTTTATATCCTTATACCTGGGAGCAGGTTGGATGGCCTGTTTGAGTCCGTTATGGTTTAATCTTCTATGAGTGTATAAGTGTAATACAAATCCGGTTAAGAACATGGCGAAGAATACAAGTAAGAGGAATCCCGCAAATTTTTGAAAGGATAGGTGGGAACCTATACGGGTGTTCGGGAGAGAGAATTTCTATGATGTACGGGTGCAACACGTAAGCGAGTGCGAAAGATAAAAAGTAAGGCACATAGAGTGTGAATACCAATTTCCAGCGATAACTGGAGTCGTATTGTCCGGTTGTCAGCCCCGAAACATTTTTTGTATGCCCATTCGGGTAATATTTTTATTTATTTGGGCCGTTTTGATCATGATGTAGTTGCCTAGTGCCAAAAATAGGATCAGTAAAATAATTCCATAGAGAAGGAAAGACAAGGATATTTGGCCTCGTAAAATGGCCTCGGGATGAAGGTGGTTTGAATGAAAATAGATGTCTGTTAGGGGTTGTAATTGGCATCTGTATTCATTGGCTTTCAAGTAAGAGTTGTTTTTTCGATCATTTGAGGTATCATTCGTTCGATGACGGGGATGTCTGCCGTTGATGCAAGTTGAAGATAGGTATAGGAGAACAACATCCCCAATAGAGTATATCCCTATTTTTTGAGATGACTCGACTGTCAATAAAAATGTCGGATTGGATGGAAGAATTTGCCGGTAAATCTTCGATCACAGCTACAATCCGGGCTACACATCCATGGTCTTTTCGGAATCCAAGTCTTTGATGAATACAGTTTTATCGATAGGATTTTGATCACCGAAGTGCTGTTTTGCGTAGTTTTGGGTGACGATGATCCAATTTAATACTGTGCTGTCGATTTTCCCTTGTATAATTGGGAAATCAAACATTTGGAAGAAATTTTCATCTATAAAAAGACTTTTGGGAATGGGGATATACTCTTCCGTCTCGTTGTTTTTTATTCCGTAAAGAGTTACTGGGCATGATTCTGGTGTAATTGACAATGCCGGGGATTTCCTGTTTGGCATAAGGACCGATTAGGTAGGCCGTGAGACTTTCCCACTCCTTGGATTCTAGGTATTGGTTAGTAATCCGGTAGATGTTTCCTGCATTGGAATGAAACTTGTCCATTGTCCATTCCGTGATCACGTGATTCGAGATCAATAACGTGATGGAGAAGGCTATGGCCAACCCCACGATATTGATGACGGTGTATATCTTGTTCTTTTTCCAGTTACGGAGGATAATTTTGAAATATTGCTTGAACATGGCTATTCGGTTTTAAGGGTATCTATTGGGTTTAACGTTGCGGCATACCAAGATTGGCGAATCACGGTAATAATACCTATCATAATTACGAGCAATACGCTCATAATAAAAATCCACGGGGATAATTCAGCCCTGTACACGAATTGCGAAATCCATGTGTTAGCCAAATACCAAGCGATTGGAATACCGAGAAGTGAGGCCCAGATCATCCATTTCACAAAAACGTCCGCACACGAGCAGTACGATTTGCTTTTCAGTTGCCCCGTTGACTTTCCGCAGGCAAATTTCTTTTTTTGTCCGACATTCAACCGAGTACCACGCTAACCCGAACAATCCCATGCAAGAGAGTAGCATACTGATCCATGTGAATACGGAAACGATTCGTGCCGTTCGGAACTCTTCCTTGTGTATATTCCTGTAAATCTCGGCTAACGAGGTAAAAACCAACGGTGATTCATCAGGAGCGATCGTTTTCCACAAAGCTCTGCATCCGGGCAATCGTGGCCTCAACCTCTCCCAGTCGGGTTTTAATCACCGAGCCTCTGGCGTTTACCCAGTCATCCGTCTCCCGGATGATAATTAACGGTTCGACCTCGTTCGTGATGTGATCAATAGCGTAATTCTTGATGACTCCGCAAATCACGAAGTCCATCCCGTCATGTGAAAAAAGATTGCCCGACTGGGTTTTCGATCTGTTTCTTTCTGATCAGCGATTCATTCACTAGCACCTTGTGGATCGAAACATCGGTAGCATGACACAAGGTATCCCCTGCCACGAGTTCGGCGTGATAAAAACGGAAAAACGTTGATCCATCTTTAACGTGTTGGCATTAAATTCCCGGTTAGCGATGGCTCCATTCATGAGCGGGAGGGTAGAGGTGTAGTCAACAACTTCCGGTAACGTGATCACTTGCTCCTTGAATATCTTCCACGAATGTTCGTCGGGAATATATTCGTGTTCTATGGAAACAATCGATTCGCGTCCGGGCGAATGTGTGTGATATATTCGGTCTGCCCTTTTATCGTGAGGAAAAGGGCCAGTAAAATGATCGAAATAGTGAATTGGACAACAATAATTCCGGCAATCAGCGAGCGATGAAACGTGTAATTTTTTCCTTAGAATATCGGCCAGTGCCACCCGTTCCGCTTTGTACAGGATATAAATTGACGGGAACAGGATCACGGCGACAAGGGTATAGGAAATGATCGGTAGCGTTTCTCCCCGGAACAAATCGAAAAAGTCAGCCGAGAATCCATAAAGGCATTAAACTTCGGTAACACCATGTAAATCAATGCTAGTGAAATAAGGAAAGCAAAGCCCACTTGGAGAACTGTTTCCTGAATCACCTGCCACCGGATTTCGTTCGGGAGGCCCCGTGTATCAGTTGCTGACCGGAATAAAGCAAACGTTGGAACGAACGGGTCATGTTAATGTTCACGTGATTAAAACAAGCGATAATCAGAATAAGTAGTGCGATATACAGGCTGGTTTGCAACTGTTTATAATCCCGGTACCTGAAAAAGTCGGTTCTCGGAATAATCTTTCGTGTAGTACGCCTGCTCGATGGGGAGCAGGAAAAGCGGGTTGGCGTTTTCATTGATTTTCTTGTAGGGTGGATCGGTCACTTCCGCTTGTACTTGCACCACGTTATGATACCACGAGGTGCTGAAAGGTTGTCGGGCAATCTCTTCCGGGGATAACCCGAAAAGTAGCTCGTAATACAGGACACTTGGTGGGCGATCGTCAATGACTGAGGTGATCGTGTAGTCTTGGTTGACTTGTTGTTGTGAAACCCCGTAACCCGTCTCCGTCCTTCACGAATACATCTTTGTAGGTTTCGAGTGTGAGTACCTCTCCCAACGGGTTTTCCTTCCCGAACGTGCGGAGGGCAAAACTCCGGGTTATCGCGATCTCAAAGGGATGCGATAGAGTTTGTTTTAAATTCCCGCTGATCATTTCCGGTTGGAAAAGCGTGTCGAAACCGGGAGTGACTTTATAAGCGTTATCAATCTCCTGCTTGTGCTTTCCCCGGTGCATGACGACGAATTCTTGTCGAAAAGTGCAGTACCCTGTCACCTGCGGGTATTTCTCGTGTAGTTTTGGGCAGCCCCGACCGGGGTATCGTATGTTTTCAGTTCCGAGTTGTGGTAAAAATTATCTTTCGTTTGCACCACGTAAAGCTGATCCTCTCCGGGCGTGGAATGTGCCGTTCGCCGTTCGTGCATGGCAAACCCAATCAGTAAGTGTGCTACACGTGAGACCGATAACCAGACTGAATGTCGAGATACAGGGATATATCTTATTTTTACCCCAATGCCGGAATAATATTTTATATTGAAACATCCGCATGGTCATTCGGTTTTAAGTGTATCAATCGGGTTGCGGCGTGTGGCCCGGCGTATTTGCCAGCCGGTGATGAGAACCACCAGTAGCAAAGTCCCCCGATCACGCAAACGGTAATCCAAGGGCTTATCGTGACTTTTATGCGAAACCTTGCAACCATTGTCGGCAAATCAAATAGGAACAGGAAATCCCCACGATACAGGCGATTGCTACTGCCCTGCGAAAATACGAGTTCAGGTAAATCATAATTTGTCCTTCTGAGGCCCCGTTCACTTTGCGGAGAGCGATCTCTTTGGTCTTACTCTCGGCGATAAAAACGGAAAAGGCAAGTACTCCCATGCCCCCGATCAATAGGGCGATGCCCGTGAATATATACACGAGATGTCCCAGTATGATTTCCCGCTCGTATAGTTCGGAATAGGGATATTCTTGGTAATCATCAGCGTTTCCGGGTGACGGCTTTCGTGTAATTGTTGCAGGTACTGGATCATCTCGCTTCGTTTCCCTTCCCGGTACTGGACGATGAGGGGTGAACGACACCCCCGGAAGGTCACTACCGATCATGACGGGTTGAATCGGTTCGTAAGTGAACGATAATGGAAGTCCTGCACGATCCCCACGATTTGCATTTTGGCGGGTTCCGTCACTCAGTAGCGTTCCGATCGGGTGACTCAATCCCACTTGCCGCACGAACTTCTGGTTCACGACAATCTCTACGACGTCCACGGGCTTTGGGAATAGATTCCGGTGTCGTGATCCTTTCGTTTTGGCATCCCGTCCTTCCACGAGTTTTAACTGGTAGGTACGGAGGAAATCTTCGTCACACAAAAGCGAGTAGGATGGTATGCTTTTTTCCGGTTGCTCGGCCAAATGAATATCCCGATGCGCCCAGTTCCCGATCGGGAGCAAGGCGCCGCAACTCACAGCCAACACGTCCGGGTGTTGCGACAACTCTTCCTTCAGAGACGTGATCTCGTAGGGATTCAGCCAACCGAAAAAGAAATCGTGTTCCGGTTATTGTAACCCCAGCGGTTTATTTTGGAGATAATCGATTTGTCGGAGAAACACGATGGAGAAAAAAGCAACCCGCAGAAGATTGTCAGTTGGGCAACCATCAGAATTTTCTTCAAATCCAGTGACGAGCGGGAAGAGGCAATCGTGTTTTTCAGTCTGGAAGAGTTGAGTTTTCGGCTGATATGTCCGTAAGTAATTCCCCCGACGCATCCGGCAAACAACAGGAAGATGAACAGGAAGACGATAACTTCCGTTCCGCTCAAATAAAATGGGAAGGGATGCTTGGGCGAAATGATTTGTGCGAAATAGGGATAAAAAATAGAGGTCAGCACGACCGTCAAGGCGAAAGGCCGTCACGGTATATATGCCTATTTCCAACAACACCTGCACGAAAATATGTCGATTACTACTCCCGAAATATTTTGTATGGCAAACCGTTCCGCGTTTTTATCCGCTAGTGGCTAGTTTGATGATGAGGTAATTACAAAAATGCCAGCGACAGGATGAGTAAGAGGATTCCGAACAGAATCCAGTTAAAGATCCCCGACCCTTGGGTGAAGGAGAGGTCAAAGTCTTGTATGTGATCCGAGTGCAGGTACATTTCCCGTAACGGTTGCAACTGCAATAGCTCCTTTGTTCCCGGATATAATCAGACTCCCGGTATTCAATTTGAAGTAATTGCTCTTCAACCTTTTGGACATCCGCCCCGTCGGTTAATTGAATAAACGTCTGCACGGCGTTTCCCATGTTGTACCGGAACGAATGTTCTATCACGGAAAATCCAGAATCACGTCGGCTTGAATGGATGAACGGGGTGGCATATCCTTCATGACCCCGGTAATCCGGAATGTCGAAACACTTCCACGTGTGTACAGGTTTTTCCAAGTATGCCAGTTTTCCTATCGGATTTTCATCCTTGAAATAACGCCGGGCAATACTTTCCGAAATCACCACCCAGCCGGGTTTTTCGAGGGCTTGAATACTCCCTGTCACGGCGGGAACGTGAACATGCTGAACAACTGTCGGTCTGCGTACCCGCAGGAGATCCCGGTTTGATAGTGATCGTCATTCTCCCAGCGAATTTTCATCTCCCGTGCCGTGATGATCCGGGTATAGTCAGTCACTTCCGGAAGTTCCGCTTTGGCAATCTCTCCCAGCGTGAGCCTGCAAACCTCTGATCCCCAGTAAGCGTATCCGTCGGTTTGAACTGTGATCCGGTAAATGTGGTCAACATTCTTGTGGTACGTGTTTGTCTGCCATTCTTTTACCAGAAAAGTATAAATAAGTATGGAGGCGGTGAGAGCCACGGCCAGCCCGATCGTGTTGATCACGAAATAACCTTTTCGTTGAAAAATCTGACGTCCTACCAGTTTGAGATGATACATATCGTGTTATTTTTAGCCGTGTTGCAAAGTAAAAAATCACTTGAAAATAAGTCGTTCATTGTCGCCAAACATTTCGTATCCCGACGTGATGATCTTTTCACCCGGTTGAAGTCCTTCCGTCACTTGATAATAACGGGATTCTGTTTGCCGATTTTTATTTTTTTCGCCGGAAAGCCTCTGTCCCGTCGGGAGACAACACGTATATCCATTGTCCCCCCGTGCTTTGGTAGAAAGTACCTCTGGGAATCAGTATCGATTCGTCCGCTGCGCCGAGTTGCAGGTTCAGGTGATACGTCTGTCCCGTTCGGATATTGGGAGGGACGGTAGTCGTGAATTCCAAGTCGGTTTTAAACTGCCCGTCCTTCACGTCGGGGTACACTTTGATCACCCCATCTGGTAATCCTTCCCTTGTCGTTCCAACGTGGCAGTCAGTCCCTTGCGTACCCGGTCAATATAATGTTCGTCGATTTGTGTCATCACCTTGTAATCGTTCAGCACGTTGATCTTTCCGATTTGGCTGCCGGAACTCACCACTTGGCCGATCTCCACGTTTAGGTCGCTCAACTGCCCGTCGATCGGGGCGCACACGTTAAGCCGGGCATAGCGTTCCTGTGTCAGTCGCAGGTTACGCCGGGCATTCTCCATTTTTTGCTTGAGCATAATGACCTGCGAGTGGCGGCGAATGGAATCTTTCGTTTGCTTCTCCGTGATCAGTTCCCGGTTGTGGATGGCGTACTCGTAATCTTCTTTAGCCACCAGATACTCTTCCTTGGCGATCAAGTCTTCCTCGAAAAGTTGCTTGTTTTGCAAGTATTTTCGTTTCTTCCGTTCCACGTCAAGCTCCAGCGTTAGCCGTTCCTGTTGCAGGTTCAGCTCTTCCCGTTCCAAGTCCAGCAAGCTATTCTGCACGGAGTTCTCTTCCTCGGCAAACCGATCCTTGCTATTCAGTATCTCCGTTTCCAGATTCTTACTTTCCAGCCGGATAATGACCTCGCCCGCCTTCACCATTTCTCCCTCTTCCACGAGAATCTCCTTTACGTTTCCTCCTTCCTGCACGGTTAACTGCGAGAACGTCAATGGTTCCACGTTCCCCATGATCCGGATATAGTCATGGAATATCCCTTGACTCACGTCTTCTATTGTGATTTTTCTCTTTGTCTACTCGTAACGCCGATTCATGATTCCCGAATATGGTCCATCCGGCAAACCAAAGAATAAATATGCCCCCCGATGAGATAAGGGATATGTTTTCTTCTAATTCCTCTTTTTGTTCTATTAGTCGATCCACGGTGTTTATAAATTTAAAATGTAGAATTTAAAATTTAGAATAGGAAAGTAGTATTCATTCTACATTTTAAATTCTAAATTCTACATTAGTTAACGGTTGTCCTTGATAAAAATCAATCATCCTCTTCTGCATCACGTAGTCCAAGCGGGCTCGCAGCACGTCGTACTTTGCTTCAAGGAGGCTGTTGGAGGTCGTGTTCAGGTCTATGATGGTGATTAGTCCTTGCTCGTAGCGTTTGCGGGCAGCGTTGTAGGAGAGGGAGCTGAAATTCTCTCGCTGCACGGCAATCCGGTAGCGTTGGGTGCAGGACTTCAAATCTTGCAGGGCTTGTTGTATCTCGTTATATAATGCTCGTTCCGTCTGTTGGTATTGTATCTTCGACGATTGATAATTGTGTTTGGCTCGTTGGAGGCTGGAACGGCGGCTCAGACCGGAGTAGAAGGGAATACTCATACCGATGCTGAACCCTTTCCCGATCTGGTTGCGGTCCGTGATTTGCGAGAAGAAATCACCCGAACGCTGGTCACTATAATTTCCGAAAGAGATACTTCCGCTAATACTGATCGAGGATATAACCCGGCTTTTGCCGAGTACACGCCGAGTTGTGCCGAACGGATTTGGTAAGCGGCCAGTTTGATTTCTGGTAATGTTTGGAGCGCTTGCGTGAAAAACCTCTTTTGGTCTTCAATTCGTGGAGTTCGGGAGGACTTCGGAAACCGATCGGGCGTCAATCCTTAACTCCTCCTCCGCGTTATAATTCATAATGTATTTAAGATTAGCTTGTGCGTTAAGACAATTATTCTGAGCCGTGATCAGCCGGAACTCCACGGAAGCTTGTTGCGCCTGCATCTCGAAAAGGTCGCTTTTCGGCTTTTTTCCCTAACTCGTATTCTCGTTCAATCTTTTAAGACGTAGCCGGGAGTTTTCCACTTGTTCCTGCGTGATACGAACCTCTTCTTCGGCATACAATAACGTGAAGAAAGCATTCATCACCTGTATGGCGATCTGGTTGGCTTGGTTCTCGGTTTCTTCCCATCCCATCAGGCGGCTTAACTTGGCAGCTCGCAGGCGATTGATATTACTGAACCCGGCAAACACGGTCAGGCTACTGCCCACGCCGAATCCCCCGACCGACATATAGCGGGTATTCGTGTACGTGTTGGTTTCCGGGTCAATCCCCCGACCGAAACTGTAACTGACGCCGGGAGAAATCCCGTTAACGGAGGGCAGGAGCGAGAGCGTGGCATCCCGCACGTCCAGTTTATCGTTTTTATTTTGTAGCTCCCGTTGTTGCATGGAAAGACTTTTCTCCACGCCGTAATCAATACACGCTTGAAGAGTCCATTCTCCGGTTTTGTCCGTTGACAAGTAAGCCGGATGTTAAAATGCTCAATAGAATGGAATATTGCTTTAATATCATCATTTTTTGTTTTATCTTGCATCCAGAGGAACGAATGTCGTGCCAAAGTCGGAAAGTGTTTGTTTCCAGCGGTATAGAGGAAAATAGGGAAGAATGGGATGTCAAAAATAAGACACGATTGTCTAATTATTTGACACGTGATGTAAAATATATTTTGGTAATGTATTGATAATTAGTGTAAAAATGCCTTTTGGCATGATAATGGTACGTTCAACGTGAAGTTTTACTCGTAAATAGATTGAATCATGATAAGAATTGAGCATTTAAGTAAAGTATTTCGTACCGAAGAGGTCGAAACAACAGCGTTGAACGACGTGTCCCTTCACGTGAAACAGGGAGAATTCGTGGCCATTATGGGCCCTTCCGGTTGTGGTAAGTCAACTTTATTAAACATCATCGGTTTGTTGGATAACCCGACATCCGGGAATTATTATTTCAACGGACAGGAAGTCGGGCATTTAAAAGAGAAACAGCGGACGCAGGTTCGCAAGGGGAACATCGGTTTTCGTGTTCCAGAGTTTTAACTTGATTGACGAGTTGAATGTCTATGAGAACGTGGAATTACCCTTGATCTACCTGAAGAAAAAGGCGTCGGAGAAAAAAGAACTGGTCACGTCGATTCTCGACCGGATGAACATTAGTCACCGGGTTAAGCACTTCCCGCAGCAACTTTCCGGGGGACAACAACAGCGGGTTGCCATTGCCCGTGCCGTCGTGGCAGGGCCCAAGCTGATCCTTGCTGACGAGCCGACCGGAAACCTCGATTCTAAAAACGGGGCAGAAGTCATGAATCTATTGACCGAGCTGAACCAAGAGGGAACAACCATTGTCATGGTGACCCACTCCCAGCATGATGCCTCGTATGCCCACCGGGTGGTTCATCTTTTTGACGGGCAAATCGTGACCGAGCTGGAAAACCGGGAAATCCTCTGATTTAAAATAGAACGATTGTCAACCGGAAAATTTTGGACGAGACGGGAAGAATTAAAAACCAAAAAATAACAACTTATGAAAGGTAAAAACTTGCTCTTCGGATTATGTTTGTGTCTCTGGACATCATTGGGTTGGGGACAAAAAGTGATCAATGTCCCGTGGTACGAGGCGACAAACACGTATATGTTCGATATTGTAAAAAATGGAGTTGACCAACGAGGCTACTATTATCACGGGGCAAGTGAACTATTTCCCCTAATGAATGGTTTCGGGTTGTGGGGCGTACGGTATTAAGAGGGGAGAGTGGTAAAGAATATAAACTTTTTGAAAGCGGAAGGTATCACGTTAAATGAACAGATATTTTTGCCGGAATCCGGTCGGATGACTTTTCAACTCTATTTTGAACCCGTGGATGCCGGGGAGAAAAAGGTAGATTACGTGGAAGGAAACCACGAAACGGACTGGCGGATTGGGGGAATCGTGTTGGATGAGAAACCGCAAAAGCTGGAAAAGAGAGCGATTGTCTGATTCAGTGGGAAGGTGCAGGATACCTTGTGAGTTCTAGGTTGGTGCTGATGGGGTACAAGGATGACGATCGGATTCAGGGCCTTATGCTATAATACCCATTCGGAATGGTGAGTTTGAATATGCGTGCAGATTAGGGGAGTGTAAAATGTATTGGCTCGTGTTTACTGATGAGTTAGCAAGAGCAGCCTTTCGGCCGGTGAGTTTTTTTGTTGAACCGGGGGTGATTAATATCTCGATTTTGTCTGAAAATTCGTATGTAGATGCGGAAATTCATGGAGGGAAGATCAATAACCAGTATCAACAATATCAAAAATTAAGTGAAGATAAATTCCATTTTAGTGATTTGTATAATCGATACGAGGCATTAAGTAATCAGAAGCTTTATTTTACACCTAGAGCAATGGAATTGAGTGAATTGATGTCTCTATATTCTAAAAAGATAAGATGAAATCGGATAGCTTGTATGCAATTTATCAGCAATTAGAAAAGGATAAAAATTATATACTTCTCAACTGATGGCGTTAAATGAGGAAAGCAAAAATCTGAAGAAGAGAGAACAAAAATGGAAGGAAGAATATATGGCGGAACATCCATCGGTGGCAACTTATTTTTTGTTAATGGATGATTTGATGAGTTTTGGTGGATTATCAGGTGCATGGTTTTCCCTGAGGAGTTTGATATGTTATCCTTTAAAAATGTACAGGATTTGGAGAGTTTATACAATACCATCTATAAACCCATGTTCCCCGAACATTCATATACAACGTTGGTTGCAACCATGCTTCAGTCGTTAAAGCAAATTGAAGTGGGGGGACGTTATATAGACTTCACCGCCCCGGATTTTGAGGGGAAACTCCGTGACTTTATCTGAACAGATAAGAGGAAAGTGGCTTTGATTGACTTGTGGGCCTCTTGGTGCGGCCCGTGCCGACGGTCGGCGAAAAGTATGATTCCCGTGTATGAAAAATATGAATCCAAAGGTTTCACGATCGTCGGGGTTGCCCGTGAAAAAGACGGTACAAACGGCGAAAAGCTGCGGCCCTTCAGGACAGTTACCCGTGGTTGAATCTCGTGGAACTCAACGACGCCGGGAACATTTGGTTTAAATATTGTGTCGGTAATTCCGGAGGGGGGAACTTTTTGGTAGATCAAGAGGGTAAAATATTAGCCATCTGTCCGACAGCCGAAGAAGTGGAGCGTATTTTAGAAAAAGATGTTGAAGTAGAAAAACAAGATATATGGCGAAACAGGGAACCATACTGGTCGTGGACGACAACAAGGCCGTGCTGAACGCTTTGGAGATGTTGTTGGCAGGAGTGTTTCCGGGAAGTGATCACACTCAGAACTCCGAACCAGATCGAAGCCATCCTCGAATCGGGACGGGTAGATGTGGTGTTGTTGGATATGAATTTCTCGGCGGGTATCAATACCGGGAACGAGGGACTTTACTGGTTGTCAGGATTAAGGAATATGCCGCGGAGATTCCCGTGGTTTTATTCACGGCTTACGCGGATATTGATTTGGCAGTGAGGGCGGTGAAGGAAGGGGCGACAGATTTTGTTGTCAAACCTTGGGATAATGCCAAGTTAGTGGCCACCTTGTTGGCAGCTACCGTTTGCATGAATCCCGACGGAAGTGAAACAACTTAAAGCAAAAAGGAAGAGGTGCTGAAAGGGCAGCTTTCCCCGAACGGACAGTCGTGTGGGGAGAGTCGGATGTCATGCGTCGGGTACGTCAATTAATTGAAAAGGTGGCGGTCACGGATGCAAACGTGTTGATTACCGGGGAAAACGGTACGGGAAAAGAGATCGTGGCAAAGAAATTCACGCCCTCTCGGGGCGAAGAGGAGGTGATGATCTCCGTGGACATGGGAGCGATCACGGAAACCCTTTTCGAAAGTGAGTTATTCGGTCACGTGAAAGGAGCTTTCACCGATGCACGGAAGACCGTGTCGGGAAATTCGAGGCGGCAAACAAGGGTACGTTGTTTCTGGATGAAATCGGAAACTTGTCATACGCCCTGCAATCCAAGTTACTGGCAACCCTGCAAAAGTCGGAAGGTGATCCGGTGGGATCGAATAAACCGGTTGACGTCAACATCCGTCTGATCTGTGCCACGAATAGCGATTTACCCCGGATGGTCAAAGAAGGTACTTTCCGGGAAGATTTACTTTATCGCATCAACACGATCCACGTGGAAGTCCCCCGTTACGGGAAAGAGGGAATGATATTCTGTTACTGGCAGAGGCTTTTTACGGGACTACGGCAGGAAATACCGGAAACCCGATCTGTCCTTTTCTGGCGAGACCCGGCAACGGCTGTTAGGATATTCATGGCCGGGAAACGTGCGGGAATTACAGCACACCGTGGAAAAAGCCGTGATCATGTGCGATCGGCAGGTACTCACCCCGAAGATTTCCTGTTCAAAAGCGAACCGAGCGAGATGGCTCCTTTGGAAACCCTTGAAGATATGGAACGGGAGATGATCCGCAAGGCTTTGGTCCGGCACGAGGGCAATTTGTCGGCTGTCGCGTCCCGGCTGGGAATCACCCGGCAAACCCTGTATAACAAGATGAAAAAATTCAATTTGTAACAATAAGATATGATAAGAAACATCACCTTGCGAATATTGGCGTATTTGCTACTTCTGATCGTTTTGGTCGTGGCGACCTGTTATTTTTGTCGGAAGGTGAGTATATCCGGGTGTTGCCACGTCAATACTTGCCGTGGGGTGTTGTTTTCGTGTCGTGTGGAATGTCCGATCCGTGAACCGGAAACTGGCTTACTTCTTTCAAGCCTTGGAGAACGATGATTATTCCATTCATTTTCCGGAATACGGCGGTAGCCATTCCGAGCGTTTCCTGAACGGGGGTTGAACCGGATCAAGGATATTTTGCAGAACACCCGCTTGGAGATACAGCAACGGGAGCAATTTTACGAGTTGATCATAAACAGCGTGAGTTCCGGGATCGTGGCGTTGGACGAACGGGGATTCGTGACGCAGAATAATCAAATCGCTTTAAAATTGCTGGGGTTGGAGATATTCACACGTCAACCAGTTGGAACGAGTGTCCCCGGCCTTAAAACTACTGGTGACGGAAATTCGCCCCGGGGAAAGTCGGCGGGTGACTTTCACGAACGAACGGGGCTCCGTGCAATTATTAGTCAGTGCCTCCCGCATTTTATTAAAAGACAAGCCCATCACCCTTGTTAGTATGAATGACATCGAGAACGAACTCGACGAGAAAGAAATTGATTCTTGGGTACGTTGATCCGGGTGTTATCGCACGAGATTATGAATTCGATCGCCCCCGTAACTTCTTTGAGCGACACGTTACTTTCCATGCACTCTGATCCGGAAATCACTCCCGACGACTTGAAACGCAACACGGAAAACGGGTTGAAGGTGATTAGTGAAACGGGCAAAGGGTTGATCTCTTTCGTGGAATCCTATCGTAAGTTTACCCGTATTCCTCGGCCTGAACGGGAATTGATCAAGCAAACGAATTTATCCAGCGGGCAGTGATCCTGAGCAGCACGGAACCGAATTTCCCGGAAGTCACGATTGATGTTTGCATTGAACCGGAAGACCTGAAGGTTTTTGCCGATCCGAACCTTATGGGACAAGTCCTTTTGAATTTGATGAAAAATGCGTTTTACGCTTTGCGGGGTAGGGAAGATGCCCACGTAACTCTCTCCGCCGAACACGGGTCGACGGGAAAGGTGTTGATCCGGGTACGGGACAATGGTCCCGGTATTTCCCCCGAAATCATGAACGAGATATTCGTCCCGTTCTTTACCACTAAAGAAGAGGGATCGGGTATTGGGCTAAGCGTCTCCCGCCAGATTATGCGAATGCATGGCGGCAATCTAAAAAGTTTCATCCATAGAAGGTAAAGAAACGGTCTTCACGATTATTATCTGAAGATGATGATCTGTTTTTGTTTGAAATCTTGTCGAGAATCAATGTATATCCGTTGAATCCGACAGGATGGATATATTATTGGAAAAAGTCTTTCGAACCAGGTTAGAGTTCAGGAGAATTTTAACACTTGTTTCTATTACAATAATTAACAAAATTTGTAATCCATATTTAGCATCTAGTTATCATATTGTGAGCCGCTCCCATTCCGCTCCTATTCCAGTCAATTAAAATAGAAATGGAATAGTAAATATTTAGTAGATATAAATGAATTTTTACATAGTTAATAACAAATATATAGATAGAATATAGTTTGTAGAGGTAGGAAATGGGGTGTTCCGTTAGCATTTCTTCTCACTTTCACGTCGTAGAGAGGCGTGGTCGGTTCTATGAATCTGCCCATTAACAGACGAAATTGTCGTGAGTGCTTGTCGCCATTGTACCTGCTACCGCAGGTGTAGTTGAAAGGCAATATAAATGGCAAAAATACGTTATCTTGATACAGAATATTTTCTTCGTATATTAACGTATAAAGTCAATTCTTCAATAAAAATAAAAAAATGCATTAACACGACTATTGACATCTGAATATTGTTTGTTAAACTCATTAAATAATAAGATTAATATTTATACATATTATTTTAAAATATATCGGTAATTTGTTATCAAAAATTTAGAGTTAAAAGTAGTACTAGAATGTATATATATATTACATAATAATGACTATAGTAATATTATCAAAAATATCAAAAACGATCATTTATTCATACCGCAAAATTATGACATTTAATATCATAACAAATTTTTTGAAAGTATTTTTTATTGTTGATAATTATAGTTATGACATTTTGTATTATATAATAATAATCAAATAAATTAACATCATTAAATGATCGTTTTTGATATTAATAATAAATCAGAAATATTACAAAATCATGAAGGTGTGTGTAACTATTCTTATTTTAATAATGCTTTTAATAGGCATGACACGTTTGTGCTCAAGAACATCGACACAAAATAGATTCTGTCAATAATATTGTATTATATTTTAAAATTGACGGGGCTATTTTGGACCGTACATGGGGAACAGCAAATCGTTGAAAAAACTGGACGAATTAATTAAAAACAAATTAATCATATCCAATCTAGATTCAATTATAATCGTAGCATCCTCATCTCCCCGACGGAAATGAAGTCTATAATCTAAACTTGTCGAAAAACGAGCACAGAGTGTCAAAACTTACATTACGGGGAAATACCCAATGATTAAAAATAAATTAATTCGGGCACTATACACGGGTGAAAATTGGACTGATTTTAAACGCATGATCGAAACGGATAAAAATATCCCGTATCGTGAAAAATTAATTTCCATCATAAACTCCAACCGTGAAAACGGGGCTAAGGAATGGTTAATCAAAACGTTGGCAAACGGGGAACCCTGGCGTTATATAAAGAAAAATTTTCTGCCACAATTACGTGCAGGGTGCTGTTTGCGTGATTTATTACAAGCGTGAACCGGTCAAAGAAACGCCAAAAGAAGGTGCAAAAGGAAGAAGAAAAGTGCTCACCCCTCCCTGGGAGACCAGGAACCCGTGACATCTTCAACCCCGTGATCATCACGAAACCTTTGTTCGCCATTAAAAACGAATTTACTCTATGATGCGCTTTCAGCCGTGAACCTGGAGATAGAGGTACCCGTCGGGGAAACGGTGGTCGGTAGCGGCGGAAGGCATATTCCCGTGGTGGAAAGCCTCGCGAGCCGACTGGACGATGCAACTACTGGCGGGACACGCCACGGTGAAATATTGGCTCGGGGACCGCGGCGAGAGACGTGCTCACGGGATGGAATATTGGATTGTACGGGGAGCCGGGAAATACGACCTGCAATTTTTCGACAAAGACGGGGAACAGGGTGATTTCTTCGATGCGGGAATCCAAGGAGCCTACGCCCACAAGATCGGCAAATGCTTCCGCATGGAGTACAGTCTCGGCGTGGGTTATTTGCAAAGAGATAGTAAAAATATGATAAAGCGAACGACACGATGTACGGGGACATAAAAGTTTTCAGGTATCCATGGGAAGTCAGAAAAGACGGCAATGGTTTCGGGCCCACGTCTGCGAAAAATTTCACTCGTTGGTTGTTAAACAAAAAACAGTAAAAAGAAAGAAGGAGGTGTGAAATGAGAAACATAATTTATATCGCAACTCTTTGTTTCACACTTGCCTGCTCTTCATGCGACAGGGACAATCTGTTTTACGCCACGGAAGAACAAGGATTTGTACGCCTGAATGTCAACTGGCAGCCGGCACAACTGGGAACCGAACGGGATATCGGTCTACGTGTTTGACCGCAAGAACGGGAAAAGCTGTCGGCAAATGCCGGGTATGCAGTGACCCCAACACGATAGACATCGCCCTCCCCGTGGGAAAATTCGACCTGCTGCTCGTCAACAACACGGAAGAGGAAGCTGGCGGCAATCAACTTCACGGATATCGACAACCTGTCGACACGTTCAAAGCCTGCCTGGCGGCTAACGAAGAACCGCTATACTCCAGCCTTCTCTCGAAAGCGGAAGGGACAACCAGAAGCGCCTACCTGACGGAATGTGATATCCTTGCAGAGCGCGCTCGTCAAAGGAGATAGAGATCTCCCCGCGAGACATCCACTATTTCAAGGAAAAACCGGCGGCGGGGGCGTACGAGATAAGCCAACCGTCGAGGTCATCCCGGAACGGCGGACGGAATTGATCGACATCGAGATCAAGGTGACGAACATCACGTCGGCGGCAGGGGCTCCGCGTTCCCACCTGACGGCCATGTGCGAGGGCGTGAACATGGAAACGGCGTCCAAATACGGGAACAGCGTCACGCACGAGTTCGTGCTGAATAACAAACGCATGGATCCCGACAACTATAAAGGTGGGCACGATATCGAAAAAACTGGTTTCCTTCGGGCCGGAACAGGAGAACGACGACCTGCGTCAATAGGCACCAACTCGTCATGCACTTCGTGCTGGTGAACGGGGAAACCCATACCGTCACGCTGGATGTGCGGACTTGATTAAAAACGTCGCACGACGAGACCCAACGTGTTCACAAGATCAGGGCGAAATCACTCTCCCGGAAGCTATCGGTAACGGCGACGGGGTGTTCGACCCCGACATCGAGGAGTGGGAAGAGATTGAAACGGAATTACCAAATTAAAGAATAAATATTTACTCATTTTTAATTTGTTTTATCATGAAGAAAAACTTATTGTACGCACTAACAGCGGTAGCCATGCTTACCGGTTTGCGAAAAGCGACGTGGTTGATTCGGAAATCAACAAGGAAGGAAACCTGATCGGGTTCTCGACCTTATAAGAACATATCGAGGGTAACCCGGTGGATGACAATAGCGAATTCTTGACAAAGGGCAACACGTTCGGTGTAACCGCATTTATCAAATAACCGCAGTCCCAAATGAAAGTCCTTACATGGGAATCACCACTAAAGGTATTCGAGATTATATCCGATGGTACAAAATGGACATACGCCGAAGCAAGCGATCAAGTTTTACTGGCCTGTGAATGGACGAATTGCTTGATTTTACGCCTATTCCCCCACGAGAATGCAGCTTCCATCACGACTAAAACGTTCGATAACGACCGGTTTAACGTTGAACTATACCGTTCCAGCCGAAGAAGCCAATCAAGTGGACTTAATGTACGCTGGCCACAAACCAAACAAAACCTGATAACGGAAACAGCGTAACCCTGCCATTCAAGCACGCCTTAACCCAGGTGCATTTTGCAAGGTCGGGACAAGTGCCACAAACCTGTTCGTGGATGTTGAGGAGAACGGGATTCAAATTCACAAATCTGAAAAACACGGGAACTTTTGCATCTTCGACAGAAGCATGGACTTTAAACACTGAGGCACTCCAGCCAGCTACACGGTTACCTCCAGATGCCATTAATGAAGCAGGTTATCAAGTAACGAATGGCGCTCAAGCATTCACCACGATCGGAAGCGCAGACAAGGCATTGATGCTATTGCCACAAACCTTGAGGCAAATACAGAAAATGTAAACTGGTAATTACCTGACGATCAATTGCAAAGATATACCAAAACTTGCAGATGGTACTAAAAATTTATCTAAAAGGTAGCGAAAGTAAATATGCTCCCTGTAACAGTCGGTATTTCCGGAGAGTGGAAAAGAAATCAAAAAATCAAGACAACTTAAACATCGGCGCAACAGCAGGCATTTTGAACCCGATCGAATTCGAACCGAGGTTGAAGAATGGCAACCTGCTGATGGTGGTACCATCGAGGTAAAATAAGGTACAAATATTCATGCAACCTAAACATGGCCTAACGGCTCACTCGGCGGGCGGTTGAATGTCCGTCCCCGGGTACTAGTAAAAACTCAAAAAAGTCAAACGATGAAAAGAAGAGAATACATTTTATTGTCGGCTGCATTACTGATCGCGTTCACATCGTGCGACAAAACGCCCCGGAACCTGCCAACGACGGTGATAAAATAGATTTTATTGCCACGCCATTTCACGAATCCTTCATCCAGGCTGATCAAGCCCGGGGAAGCGAAACGGGAAACGACGACACGCAAGATTTCGGTGTATACGCCTACTACACGAGCCGATGTTTTTAATCCGGGGACAAGTACCCCGAATTTCATGTGCAACACCCAAGTGAGAAAGACAAGTGACCAATGGACGTACGAGCCTCTCATGTTCTGGCCTAATAATGGGAAACTGTCATTTTTCGCCTATTCCCCTTACGCAAGCCAAGGAGATTCGTACACCTCTTTAAGTTCCTCCTCCTCCACGGCGGGTATCCCCAACTAACCTACACGGTACCGGATGACGTGATTATCCAACGAGATTTACTCGTATCCGTTCCCCTACTCAACCAAACGAAAACATCGAGGAACGCCGACGGTAAGTTACCATTAACATTCCGACACGCGCTCTCGTGCATCGTGTTCAAAGCCAAGATGACAGACGCTTGCGATTTCCGGTGAAAGTAACCTCCATCACCCTCGGGAATTTCAAGAACAAAGCGACACTCTCTTACGACGTCGGCAATACCCCGGGGACATTTTCTTGGACACCGACCGAGGACGCCTCGGACAAATCCTATATGCTAACCATCAATAACGGACTACTAAAGGACGTGAACTTGAAAACCATCACGACCACCTACCAGCCAATCAGCACCGACAACGCATCCCTGATGCTATTGCCACAAGGGATTGATGATTCGGACGAGATTAAAGTCACCGTGGAATACCAAGTGACAGGAAATATTCAAGACCCAAACGATAACAGTCCCACTAAACCGGATAATAAGTACTTTGATCGCCGGGCAACGCTACTCGATAAATATACTAGTTTCCACTTTGGCAGACTTAACATTGACCTGCACGGTAGAGTCATGGCAACAACAAACAATTAACGTATGCCCGAATTTAAATAACAGAAAACTATGAAAAAGATATATATACATCGCATATGCCTTGATGCTTGTCCTAGCCGCCTGTCAAGATGATAAACTCGGGGACCATGAAAAAGCAGGGAATGCAACATTAACATTGAATTTCAACTCTTCAGACAACACGCTGTCACGCGCCGTGTCAAGTGACGAGGATGAACAAATAATAAGCAACGCTTACGTGTTCGTTTTCAATCAAGACGGGACAAGGTGTTCGGACAATTTTACAATAACATACACCAATCAAAGACTTACACGACCAAGGTGGAGAACATTCCCGCCGGGAACGGCAAGACCATAGCTGTTATCGCGAACATCAACACGACGATTCACGACCTGAACGACACGAAGCTGGATGCCGTCACCTCGAAAGCCGATTTGCTGGCATTGACATCGCCGCATACGAGGGAAAATACATCGAGAGAGGGAATCCAGTTTCTGATGAGCGGGATGAAAGAAGGAGCCGAGTTAATAGCAAACCAAAATAACACGATCGACATCCCATTGACACGAAGTGGACGCAAAAGTACGTTTCAACGTGCAAACGAAAGAAGGCGTAACATTCACCCCTCGCGAGTGGAAGATCGTGGCTATACCGCGAAGTAAGCGTGTTACCGAACACCACACAAGGACAATTTGAATTTGAGAATTACTTTAACAGCAGTGGAATAACTTTGAAATCTCCACCACGAACGCCATCACGTTCTTGCGTTCTACATACCCTGAAACAAAGTAAACCCCAAGAAAACAATACCCGCAGAGGGGGAATATCGCGATCAATATGCGTTGCACGGGAAAAACAAAAAAAACACCTAACAGCGACGGGCGTGACAAACGGGGCTTACCGAATACGCGGATCAACGGGCGACCTACGTGAAATTGAAAGGAAATGTTTTTATAGCATCGGCGGGGACAAGAAATTTCAGCAGACGTAACGTACACCATTCACCTCGGAGGAGTGAATGGCGGAACGATTACAACAGCCTCAGAAATCATTTTTATACTTACACGGTAACCATCAATAGCGTGGAAGACATCATCGTCGAGGTTGAATCAACAACAGGCGAAGAACCCTCACCCGGAAGCGAGGGAGATGTTGTTGTCGCCGAACGAATTAAAAAGATTCGATGCCCACAATGAAATTTTACGACAACTTTCGAGCAAAAGAATATCGACGAGAGCTTGACTTGGAACGTTTACACCCCATTCTCCAATGGAGCAGAAAATGAAAATCCCAAAGACTATGACTGGATATATTTCAACATTAACACAAAAAGTAGAAATTTTATACCGAAACTTTTGTAACCTACAAAGGAGATAATGGTGTTTACACGGATGCCGAATTAAAGATAACCGGCAACACGCGTTAGACAAATACATGAGCGGACATCAACACGGGAAACGACATAAAATGCTAAACATCAAACAACTCGTCAGCATATTGAAGGAGTGCAAACGCAGGTATACCGCATAACGGCACTAACGGGCATTTATTCGATAGTGGAGATGAAATCGTGTTTACCACCTATTTGAAAGATTTTATTACGAGGTGAATCCTGAAAATACCACGGAAACCGAGGAAAACGGGTTTGGAAAAATTTGTCAACACGGAGAAAGAGTACTCAACATCCTGTCTAACCTTAAATACAGCGCAGACCACATGAGTACAAAAACCACCGCTCTGTACTCCATCAGGCAGGCATCCATTCAAACCATGTACAACAAAAGCCGCCGAAAACTTCACGGCATGGGGCTCCGAAATGATACAAGACGAAAATCGCTATCAGTTTGAAACACAAAGAATAAAACCAATCGCACGTACGATGACAAAGATAACGGTCGAAAAAACACCATCAATATGTGGATGGCAAGTTCGGGTTCAGAAGAGTGGGATACCTATATAAATTCCGCCAAGTGGGAAATGCAAGCCGCCTATAATGCCGCCAAATACAAATGTATGCGTCTTAACCGGGATATGGACGGGAATGGACGAATCGACGAGAATGAAGTGCAATGGTATCTTGCTAGTATCAATCAACTCACGGACTTGTGGATCGGAGAAAACTCCTTTGACCCTCAAGCCAGATTGTATAAACGGAGCACATGGGAAGAAAGCCTGCAATGGTATGCGAGCAGTACGGTACTTGACAAAGATGAAGAAGGTATATTGTGGAATAAAACTTACAGGGATAATCCAGACATATTATGGTCTTCCGAGGGTCTTCCATCGGAAAACTAACCGGAGCAGGAGCAATAGACGGTGCGATCGTTTATTACAGGTGTGTCAGAAACCTGGGAATACCGAAAAATGCAGCCAAAACAGTGCGACCTGATGACTTTGCCACTTACGACGAAGCAACAAGAACCATCACTTTAACCCGCTTGGACGCCAAGTCCATACGGGGATTCAAAACCTCGGAAGAACTGGACGATCACAACGAACGTGACGTACGTGGCTACAACAAGCCCTGGAAGGCTTTCAAAATAAACTCGACAACACACGGAAACAATTTAAGTTGGCAAACTGTCATTGCACGCTCGAAACCCGGAGGAAGAAACCCCGTTTGCCCCTGCGGGATGGCGAGTGCCCAACCAAAGAGAACTAGCGCTGATGTATTCTAAAATGCCTAGAAATAGTACCTCGTGGCCATTAACAGACCATTTCGCCAAAAGCAGTTTCAGTTTTAATCCCGTGGGTGGCGACGCGTATGGTTTCTCCGTTAAAAACGAAGGAGGGGTATTTCTGATTTATTATCACAAAGACGAAGAGATCGGCGGGTGTACGTTGCGGGCAAGATATCGACTAACAAAAGAAACAAAGAATATGAATAAACGAGAACTTACAACACTTATCGCAGAACGCACCGGATTCAAGAAAAGGACGTTCACGCCACTTTACAAGCTACGATCGACTGCATTTCCGAGGCCATACAAGCCGGAGAACGGGTCACTTTCATGGGTTTCGGTTTTTTATACTCAAGAGCGAGGTCCGCGAATGAGCTACAACGTTTACAACGAAAGAACGACGACACCTAGATTCCCGGAAAAGTGATAAAATTTTAAACCAACGTTACAAAAAAAAAGGAAAATAAATGCAACCAGAAAGGGGACTCTTTTCATCAAGATTCCCTGAATACCGAGGCGAGATTCCGCGATGGATCTCGCCTTCCTCGTTATTCATCGCTCCTGCATACAATAAACTTTCGGGATAAGACTCACCTGAAACCACGATTTTTTACTTGTAACTTCCCACATTAACTCTATCTTTGTCGAAGATTAATTTAAAACGCTATGCAACAAAAATATAGAACATCCTGAAAACGAAGCTTGTTATGAAGGACTGGCCGTCAACAAGGGTATCGAACAGCCGGATCCCGTGAACCCGGCCATCGCAGAAAGATTGAAGCATCTGAGAAAAGACGCTTACCGCGGACGAGTACGTGGCAGGTATTCTTCGCGGGACATTAACATTTTAAGCCAAGCCATTACCCTCGTGGAAAGCGCCGCGTTGACCACCAAGCCATGGCACAGGAAGTAATCAACCGTTGCCTCCCGAACACGGGTAAAATCCCGTCCGTATCGGATCACGGGTACCAGGGGCCGGGAAAAGTACTTTCATCGAGGCGTTCGGGAAATTCCTTACCGGACAAGGACATAAAATTGCCGTGCTTGCCATCGACCCGAGTAGTGAACGTTCAAAAGGGAGTATTCTTGGAGATAAAAAACCCGTATGGAAGAGTTAGCCTGTGATCCACACGCCTACCATCCGCCCTTCCCCATCGGCCGGCTCGCTGGGCGGCGTTGCCGCAAAACGAGAGAGGCCATGCATTTCTGCGAGGCTGCCGGATTTGACATTACCTTTGATTGAAACCGTCGGGGTCGGTCAAAGCGAAACAGCCGTACACTCGATGGTCGACTTTTTCCTGCTGGTACAAATTGCCGGAGCGGGGATGAATTGCAAGGCATCAAGCGCGGGATCATGGAGATGGCCGACAGTATTATCATTAACAAGGCTGACGGTAACAACATCACCCAGTGCCGAACTTGCTAAAGTTCAGTTGCAAATGCTCTTCACCTCTTCCCCCTCACGAATCAGGCGTGGAACCGAAGGTCATGACCTGCTCCGCTTACGAGAAAACCGGGATCAAGGAAATATGGGAAAACATACTGCACTATTGCAGCGAAACCCAACAAAGCAAATATTTCGACATCCGTCGCAGCGAACAATCCAAATACTGGATGTACGAAACCATCGACGAACAACTGAGGAATCGTTTCTATCAAAGCCAAAAAGAACAAATAAGAGAAGCAGAAGAAAAGTGCAACATAACGAGAGAAAGTTCTTTCGCCGCAGCATTCCGCTTGTTAGATAACTATTTCAAGGAAGACACGAAACTATAATCGTAAAAAATACTTCCAACCTACTGAACGGAGAATATCCGAAATCACCTTTGGATGATCTCCCGTTCTGGTTTTATATCACCTGAGAACACCTTCTCACAGGGCTTTACATGAAAATTACCTGACTGTTGGGCGACTGTTGGCAGGTAATTAGCGCCATCGCCCGATTGTCGCCGCCTAGTCGCCCGATTATCGCCGCCATTTTAACAGATGATTAGTAAAAATAACATAGGACACATCCGCACGAAACAAGACAAACAACAATAGGTCAACATAGATCCAATTTCAAATTTTTATCTATTCTAAGCCCCGATAAAAGTATTGATTTATGTTAGGACATACCAACACATATTCCTGAAAATACAGTTTTAAGATAAGTACAAGCGTCAAATATTCCTTTCTAAAAGAATTATTAAACGAACGTTTAATAAAAATTCATTTTATCCATAGCTGAACAAATATAATAATTTTTAATAACCTGTGAATTGTTGATTATCAGATTCGAAAAAAAGAAATGAATTATGAGAATTTGACGAAATTTGTTTATATTTGAATGGCATTAAACGTTGGTTTAATGATATAGAAGGATCAATGTAGCCTAAAAAAAAATTCAGAGTCCGCCTCTATGGTTGCAAATTGTATGTGAAAGAACATGTTACATTCCCATCGGCATCGCTTAGGCGATGTCGGGGACATGTTCAATTCTTTTAAACAAAAATCCTGTTTACCCGCAAAATTCGGAATTTCAGCTAACATTTGAAATTTTCCACCCCGGAGATCTCCCCGCAAAATGCAAGCACCCGTTCGTAATCGCGATAAAACGAGCTGCAATGGACAGATTATACTGGAATGCCTGATCGAAGACAGCCTGCGATAACGCCACGGAAGGAGCCTTACACTCCACGATAAGGTAAGGGACCGCCTGCCTATCATAACATACCAGATCGAAACGCCTTTTCATACCGCATACTTGAATCTCTTTCTCGACAGCAATCAACCGGGCGGGATAACCTTACTCTCGATCAAGAAATGAATAAAATGCTGCCTTACCCACTCTTCCGGAGTCAACACGACATATCTTTTCCGGAATAATATCGAAAATCCAGATCTGCCCGTTCTGCTTTTTTCACCTTGTACTCGAAAGGAGGTAAGTTCAAACTTTTCACGCTCACTTTTTATCTTTTCTTACTTTCAACAAACTACTATCACCATAACTCAAAAACGAAAATCGTGAGTCAAGGCATAATCATACACTTTGTGCCAATCTTCCCCAATAGCTGCCGCTACCAATAATAATAACGTACTCTGTGGCTGATGGAAATTGGTAAACATCGCCGTGATCACCCGGTACGAATAGCCGGGAACAATAATAATCGTGGTCTTAGCCTTCAACAATTCGACATCCGTTCATCGAACCACCCCAGCAAGGCAGTCATAGACTCTTTCAACGAGTAACCGGAAGGCAAGTCGTAAGCCTCCCACTGTCCCAGAGAACTGAAATCCTCATCTTCCCCAAAATTCGTTTCACGCCCATCCAGTAAAGGCTTTCCAGCGTACGGACGGATGTCGTTCCCACGGCAATAATATTTTCCGGGTGAGTACATAGATGCTCCACGACTTCCCGCCGAACGGAAATATGTTCCGTGTGCATATCGTGGCCCCCGATCGTCTCGCTTTTCACGGGACGAAACGTCCCTGCCCCCTACATGCAAGGTCAGCTCCTCGATCGTTATCCCTTTTTCCCGTAAAGCTTTCAACACGGGATACTGAAATGCAAATACCGGCTGTCGGGGCTGCCACCGATCCTTCATTTTTGGAATACACCGTTTGATAGCGAATCTTGTCATCCTCTTCCGACTCCCGGTTCAAGTATGGTGGGATCGGGATACGCCCGCAACACTCCAGCACTTCACTGAAACTGGCCGGGGCATCCCAAGTAAATTCCACGATAACATCATTCTCTTCCGAAGTTTCCGCGTCGCGGCCAACTGATACTCTTTCCCCTCAAACCGATAATGACAATAAATCGTTCCCTCTTTCCATTTCTTCAAATTTCCGACCATACATTTCCACTGCACTTCCGTAAGCGGCAAAGCTCTGCACGTAGTCCGAGGGCCGGTAAGGTTCCAAACAGAAAACCTCGATCATGGCTCCCGTGACCTTCTGAAAAAGAATCCGGGCATAGATCACCTTCGTGTTGTTAAACACCAACATCTTCCCGGTATCAAGAATTTCCGGCACCTCGTAAAAATGCCTCTCGTCAATCCTGTCCTCGTCATAAATCAACAACTTCGACGCCTCCCGGTTTTCCAGTGGAAACTTGGCAATCCGCTCGTCGGGCAAATCATATATATAATCCTCGATCCTAATTTCTTTTTAGCTTTTCTACCATTTCACGAGAATTTTCGATCGCTATTTTTTTTGTCATTCGGCAATAATATCTTACTTTTAAGGCTGCAAAAGTAATGATAAATAACGAAAAAAAGGAAATGAGATATTCCATTCTCAAATTTCCCAACCGACATATTATGAGCATGAAAACAAAAAAGATATAGTGGAGGATTGGCTGCCCCGGTACACGGACGGGCCTTGGAAGATCTTTTCAAAACACATCATCCTGACCAACTTTGATTACTACCTTGACTTGTTCGCGGAAAATACAATACCCCCATCATCGGGGAGAATAAAAATATGCCCAACGTTTCGCACGACGGGATCACCATGATTAATTTCGGAATGGGTAGTGCTAACGCCGCCACCATTCTGGACTTACTTTCTGCCATAGAACCGGAAGCCGTGTTGTTCATCGGGAAATGTGGGGGACTGAAAGCCAAACACCACGAGGGGGGGACTACATTCTTCCCATTGCCGCCATTAAAGGCGAGGGTACATCCAACGACTACATGCCGAAAGAAGTCCCTTCCCTACCCTCTTTCAGCGTTCAGAAAGCCTGTTCAAAAAAATAATTACGAATCATGACAGGCAATATTACACGGGAGTGGTGTATACCACCAACCGACGAGTATGGGAATTCGACGAGAATTTCAAAGAATACTTGATAAAAACACGGGCGCTGGCCGTGGACATGGAAACCGCCACGATTTTCACCGTCGGGTTCGCCAACCGTATTCCGACGGGAGCTTTATTGCTAATATCAGACAGGCCCATGATTTCCGACGGCATAAAAACGTCTGAATCAGACAAAATCGTCACGCAAAAATTTCGTCCGGCAACATCTCGATATAGGCATTGAAACCATGCAATATATCAAGGATAAAAATTATTCCATGAGGCATCTTATTTTTTTAAATATTATGTCGTATTTTCGTTGTCAAATTATATTGCATATGCTGAAGGGACTATTTTACATCTTCTTAGGGATCATTCTTGCCTGTTCATGTGACAGCAAAAGTAAAAAACAGGATGGGCAGGAAAAACACCCCAACGAGCGTGAATGATTCCAATGCCATTGCCAAAATTGAATTCCCTCAAAATCATTCAACTTTGGTGACCTGCAAGAAGGAGAAATCGTTACGCACACGTTTCGTTTCAAAAACACGGGAACCAAAAGTCTTGTCATTCTCAACGTGGAAGCTAGTTGTGGCTGCACTACCCCAAGTATGACAAAAAACCGATCCCGCCGGGAGAGAAGGAAAAATCGAAGTTGAATTTAACTCTTTCGGGCAGATATGGTAAACAATACAAAGTAATTAATATCTTTGCAAACGTTCCGGAAAAAGTGATTGAACTAAAATAATCGCAAATATCAAGAATAAAAAAAAGTAAATTTATGAACACAATTTTCATGTTAACATTACAACAAACTGCTACAAGGTAACGCTTTCATGCAATTCTTACCCCTTATTCTTATTGTCGTTGTATTCTGGTTTTTTATGATCAGACCCCAGATGAAAAGACAAAAGAATTGAAAAAATACCGGGATGAATTGAAGAAAGGCGACAAAGTCATGACAACCGGGGGTATCTTCGGGAAAATTGTCGAGATCAACGACTTTACCGTTATCATTGAAGTAGAAAGTCAAGCCAGATTAAAAGTAAGCAAGGAAGCCATCGTGAAAGACATGACGGACGTTCCGGCTAGCAAATAATTTTAGTTACAGGTTACAAGTTCGCCAGTTACAAGTTTTGTCTTTCGTAACTCGCAACTTGTAACCTGAAACTTGTAACCCTTCCAGCATATGCGTGGTCTTATCGGTAAAATACTAGGCTATTTTGGTGCATCCCATGAACTGCACATCAAACGTAACGTGGTCACGTACGGGGTATGCGTTATCATCGCAACCGTCTTGTGGTTTTTAAACGCACTGAACAAAGAGTACACCACGGAAATTACTTACCCGATAAAATACACGGAACTTCCCAAGGGAAAACTGCTCGTTTCCGAACCACCCAAAGAGATGACGTTGGCTATAAAGGCCCACGGTTTCGCCTTGCTGCGTTACAGCATCAGCACCTCTTTTCTACCGATCGTGCTTAATGTGAAGCTCGTTACTGGACAAAAAAGACCTGTTGGAATACACGGTAAACACGTCAGAGATAAAAGAGCGGATCAGCACCCAGTTGAACACGGACATACAGCTGATATCTATTAAACCGGAAAGCATCACGTTTAAGTTCTCCCGGTTCGAAAGTAAAAAGAGTTCCGGTTATTCCCGGGTCGAGTACACGTTGAAACGACAGTACATGTTGAAAAACGATATTTCCGTTACCCCCGATTACATGGACATCAGTGGACCGGCCTCCATTCTTGACACGCTAAAAGCGGTGTACACGGAACCGATCTCTTTAAAAACCTCTCTAAAGAGGTAACCAAAACCGTCTCGTTTGAAGAAATTTACGGGACTCAAATCAACGAGAACGATGCGAAAGTCAAAATTGAAGTGGAGCGATTCACGGAATCGAAAAAAACAGTCCCCCTCGTTGTTAAAAATCTACCGGACTCACTCTTGATCCGTCTGTTTCCTCACTCGATAGACGTGACATTTGACGTGGGATTAAGCCGCTATGAAGTAGTATCCGACACCAGTTTCTCTTTCTACGTGGATTACAACCAAATCAAGAACAACCCGGCATCCTTGAAAATCCAAATCGAGCGCTCTCCCCGTCACATAAAAGACTTGGTATTCACCCGGAAACCGTCGAGTATCTTATCGAAAAGAAAAAATAATCCCATGCTAAAAATTGGTTTGACAGGAGGCATCGGAGTGGAAAATCCACGATAGCTAAAATTATCGAGACATTGGGATACCCCGTGTATATTAGTGACTCCAAGGCATCCGAGCTAATCAACCGGGATGAAGAAATCAAAAACATTTAATCGAACTGTTCGGTAAAGATATTTACCAGCCCGACGGGAACCTGGATAAAAAACGGCTAGCAGGTATCATATTTAATGATAAAGAAGCTATCAAGCAAGTAAATGGCATTGTTCATCCTGCCGTAACACGAGATTTCATGGAGTGGTGTTCGGCACAACGACGCCCGTTTCTATTCTTCGAATCGGCCATTCTGTTCGAAGCAAAACTCGAACACCTTTTTGATTACATCATTCTTATCACAACAGACTTGGAAACCCGCGTGGAACGAGTGATCTCAAGAGACGCTACTACCCGGGAAAAAGTGATTGAACGCATTAACAATCAAATGCCCGATGAAATAAAACAAACAAAATCGGATTTCGTAATTTATAACAACAATGATGACAAAGTGATAAAACAAATCCTTTCCATCATTCATCAACTAAACAATATTCATTCAAAACAAGTATAATATGGCAAAATACGGTAAATGGATAGGAGCAGGTTTAGGTTTTGTCATGGGAGGTCCCATAGGCGCCTTGTTCGGTTATTTCATCGGTTCCACGTTCGACACCGCAACAGTTGTAACATCCGGCCCGGGGAATGATCCGGGTACTCGCCCCACGGGAAGAGGAGATTTCCTGCTAAGTCTTGTTGTTCTGGCAACAGCCTTGATGAAAGCCGATGGAAAAGTAACCCGGAATGAATTGGATTACGTGAAAAAGTTCTTCCGGGACAATTTCGGTCTGGAAGGAGAACGTGAGGCCTTGACGATTATCAAGGACCTATTGAACAAAAAGACATCGAGGTGGATCAAGTTTGCACCCAGATCCGCATGAACATGAACGTCTATTCCCGTACACAATTATTATATTTCCTATTCGGACTAGCCAAGGCAGACGGATGGTATGTAAATACGAGATTTCTCTGTTGGACAAAATAGCTAATTTACTGGGAATTGATTCAACCACGTACCAGTCAATCAAAGCCATGTACTATGACGATTTGGATTCTGCTTACAGCATCCTAGGCATCACGTCCTCCGCTACCGACGAGGAAGTGAAAAAAGCTTACCGGAAAATGGCTATCGAAAACCACCCGGACAAAGTCGGGTACATGGGAGAAGATATTCGCAAGGCTGCCGAGAAGAAATTCATGGCCATCAACGAGGCTTACGAGAAAATCAAAAAACAACGGGGCATCAATTAGCCGGACAAGAAGGATTGAAATAAAAAAAATAAATATTTCATTGCTTTTACTTTTAAACATTGATTTGTACTTTTGCCCACCAATAACAAAACACAAAAGAAAGAAATATGTTGAAAGAAATTTTATCCATATCAGGAAAACCCGGGTTATTCAAATTAATCAATAACACCGCAAATGCCTTGATTGTAGAATCATTACTTGACGGAAACGCTTTCCTGCATATTCTAATGCTAAAATTATCGCCCTCGAAGATATTTCAATTTACACGGAAGATGAAGACATGCCTCTGAAAACCGTGTTCAAACGTATGTACGAAAAAGAAGAGGGGAAACCGGCTATCAATCACAAAGAATCATCCGCCGCGATCACGAATTATATAGAATCTGTCATCCCGGAATATGATGCAGATCGCGTTTACGTTTCAGACATGCGGAAAATGATCCAATGGTATAATTTATTACTAGACAAAAATCTTTTGAACTTCGACGAACCGGACGAAGAAAAGAAAGAAGAATAAGTTTATAAAGTTTGAAAGTTTATAAAGGTTTATAAACTTTCAAACTTTACAAACCCATTACCCGTCATGGCAAACGACTACTTCAATTCAAACAATTCACCATTCGACAAGAAAAAATGTGCCATGAAAGTCGGCACGGATGGTGTCCTTCTTGGATCTTGGACAGATTTAACCCATGCACGACGTTTGCTTGATATTGGTACAGGCACGGGGCTTATGGCCATCATGGCTGCACAACGCAATCTCGAATTAATCATTGATGCTATTGAAATTGATCCGGCGGCTTTTGAACAGGCTCGGGAGAATGCCAATAATTCCCCTTGGCGAGAACGCATCCATCTTTTCAAGGCGAAGTGCAAGCATTTACCCCCACGTACAAATACGACATCATTGTTTGTAACCCGCCTTTCTTTATCAATTCTACTAAAAATCGGAACTCAATCGCACGTTAGCCCGGCATTGCGAAACATTATCACACGAGGATCTTCTCCAAGTTAGCGACAATTTACTCTTACCGGAAGGCAAACTCTGTGTCATACTACCTGTTAACGAAGCCAAACATTTTATAGAATTAACCCAAGGCAAAAAATGGTTTGTTAACAAATTATCAACAGTTTACCCCACACCCGACAAGGCACCTAAACGTCAACTCATTGAACTCTCGAAAGTTAAAAATACCTCGTAGAAGATTCAATAATTCTTGAAATAGAGAGAGACATACACTTCACGAGAGTTACGCGAACCTAACCAGAGATTTTTACTTGAAACTCTGATTCCCGAAGGTTTATCCCGTTCCACATTTTCATCAGGATTTAAATCTCCTTACAGAAAAGATTAACGATCTATTAACTATCGAATATGAGAATACCCCCTATCTTTTGTAATGTAGAAAACAGATAGAAGACACAGTTTTTTTTTCATAAGTTTGTATGTTTAGGTTAGTAGTTAGTAATTAAATAAAGAGATCGCCCCATCGGTCTCTTATTTTTTTTTATTACTTTTTAACCACGCATTAGGTTGCAATTATTTTTGTTGTCAAATTTATATATTATTATGCAAACAACTGTCTCACTAGGTATTGATATTGGAGGAACCAATATCGCATTCGGCATCATTGATAAAAGCGGTAACTGTCTGGCAAATGGCTCTTTACCCACAACTGCATATAACACACCACAAGATTTTGTCCAAGACCTGTACAAAACAGTGAAGAAAGAACTGGACAACTTAGACGTGCAACTTGTCGGTATCGGGGTCGGCGCTCCCAACGGGAACTACTTCAGCGGAACCATCGAAAACGCGGCAAACTTATCTTGAAAGGAACCATCCCGATGGTAGAACTTTTGACTAAACAATTTGGCGTACCTGCTTTTATCACCAATGACGCAACAAAGCTGCCGCTATCGGTGAAATGGTGTACGGCGGGGGCAAAGGAATGAAAGACTTCGTCGTGATCACGCTGGGAACAGGCTTGGGAAGTGGCATCGTGGTGAACGGGAAATTAGTGTACGGACATGACGGGCTGGCAGGTGAAGTAGGCCACACGCTGGTTTGTGGTGGGGATAGATACTGCAATTGCGGACGTCGGGGGTGCTTGGAAACATACGCCTCTGCCACCGGAATAAAGCGCACCGCCTGCGAATTACTCGCCTTGGAAAATACTCCCAGCACATTAAGGGATATTCCTTACACGGAAATCTCGGCTAAAAAAAGTATATGACGCAGCACAAAAGGTGACCCAATCGCCTTGGAAGCCTTCCGAATCACGGGCGAGCAGTTGGGAAAAGCCCTGGCGAACTTGGTAGCTATTATCAGCCCGGAAGCGATATTCCTTCAAGGAGGGTAGCCAATGCGGGAGAATGGCTTTTTCAAAACCACACAGGAACAAATGGAAGCCAATATGCTGTATATATTTAAACAAAAAATCAAAATACTTCGTTCGTCTCTTCCCACGAATGCCGCCATTTATGGAGCATCAGCGCTTGTATGGACTGAATTAAACAATTAGACATTAAACACCATGAGAACACGACTCCTTCTACTCCTGCTTTGTTTTATCGGTCTTTTGACATCTTGCCAAAGAGAAAAAGAAACTCGAGTAACGGATTTTGTTGATCCATTCATCGGTACTGCCGGTCAGGGACATTGCTTTCCTGGGGCGACCGTCCCATTTGGCGGAATTCAACTTAGTCCGGATAATCCAAGAAGTGGCTGGGAATGGTGTTCTGGTTATCATCATAGCGACAGTATTATATCCTCATTTTCCCACTCGCATCTAAGCGGAACGGGAATCGGGGACTTACAAGACATCCGCCTGTTACCTGTTACGACCCGCCCAACCAGGAGAAAAAGCGATCGATTTCATCACGAAAGGATATGCCAAATTCTCTCATGCCAATGAAACGGCTGAACCGGGATATTAAAGCGTGACCTTCGACAACGGGATTAAAACAGAGTTAACGGTAACCTCACATTGCGGGATGCGCCTATCAATATCCGTGCATTCAGTGCACGGGCTGACTCTTGACCTGACAACCGCACGCAACTGGGACCGAACCGTGATGACCTCGATCAAGAAAATCAATAACCGGACCATACAAGGATACCGGAAATCAACCGGATGGGCAAAGGAACATAACGTTTACTTCTTCATGGAATTCTCCCAAGATGTAGACATCTGGGCAGGAAATGACACCCTGAAATTATTAAAGAACGGGCAGAAACTTGTTGCCAATCAAGGGTATGCGTTCATTGACTTTGGAACAACGACCAATAAGGTACTTGTAAAAAGTAAGCCTTTCGTCCGCAAACTGTGAAGGGCCGCTGCAAATCTAGATAAAGAACTGTCCCATTGGAGTTTCGATAAAGTAAACGGAAGCAAAACAACAATGGAAACGCATTCTATCCAGGATTAAAGCAGAAGGTGCCAACAAAGAAGAAATGAGAGTTTTTTACACGGCATTATACCATGCCTACTTGGCTCCCTATCTTTTTCCGATGCACATGGGAACTACAAAGGACCGGACGGGGAGATTCACAGCGTGGGTAAAGCAAATCAATACACCGTATTTTCATTGTGGGACACCTTCCGTGCCGCCCACCCCCTGTTCTGATTACCCAGAAGACCAGGGTAAATGACATGATAAAATCATTTATCCGTCATTACGAGGCACACGATTTACTCCCGAACTGGGAACTCATGGGTAACGAAAGTCACTGCATGATCGGAAATCACGCCATTCCCATCATCACGGAAAGCACTTGAAAGGCATTCGGGATTTCGATGTTGAAAAAAGCGCCTATGAAGCCATGAAAGAAACGTCATTATCACAAGAGAATGGGCTGGGACTCTTCCAGAACCTACAATTATATTCCTTGTGACCTCGAAAAAGAATCTGTTTCCAAAACCCTCGAATATGCTTACGATGACTGGTGTATGGCACAAATGGCGAAAGCACTGAATAAAAGGACGACTACCTGTATTTCATGGAAGCCTCTAAGAACTATAAAAACATTTTCGATTCCACTACCGGATTCATGCGGCCAAACTTTCCGACGGGAACTGGAAAACACCTTTCTCCCCGTTTGCCTCGGCCCACAGGGATGATGATTACACCGAAGGAAACGCATGGCAATATTCGTGGTTCGTACCACATGACGTGGAGGGGCTTATTGCGTTACACGGGGAAAAAGTCGCTTTCGCCAATAAATTGGATAGCCTGTTCACCCTTCCCTCAATCATCGAGGGGGATAATGTTTCCCCTGACATTAGTGGGTTGATTGGACAATACGCCCAAGGAAACGAACCCTCTCACCACGTGGCTTTACCTATATAATTATACGGATACCCCCTACAAAACACAGTATTACGTGGACAAAATCAGACGGGAACTCTACACGGATCGTCCCGACGGAATTTGTGGCAATGAAGATTGCGGACAAATGTCTGCATGGTATGTCTTTCTCTGCCATGGGCTTTTATCCCATGAACCCGAGTGACGGAAAATATCAACTGGGAACACCCATGTTCAAGAAAGTAACAATCAAATTGGGACAAGACCGTAAATTTGTTATCAAGGCAAACCGGGAAAACGACCAATATATACGTGAAAGAAGTGTTACTGAATGGAGAGAAACTCGATCGCACTTGGATCACTCACGAAGAGATCATGAATGGTGGAGAATTGGAATTCGTGTTAACACCCGAGATTCCCCAAAAAAATTAAAAGAAAAAACAGAAGCAAGGAAATGAAAAATATCGGAGTAATTCTAGCTGGAGGTTCCGGACGACGGTTAGGAAGCAATTACCCAAACAATTCATCGTAATTGCCGGGAAAAACCGTATTGGCACACACGCTTCACACATTCGAGAAACATGAACGCATTGATGAAATCATCATTGTCGTACACAAAGATTACATCAAGGAAGCGGAAGAAAATTGTTCGCCTTGAAGGATTTCAAAAAGTGAAACACATTGTCCCGGGGGCAAAGAACGATATGCCTCCACCCTCGCCGCTTTAAACGTGTACAAGGAAGAGAAATGTAATTTAATCATCCATGATGCCGTCCGCCTGCTAGTCACGCCGCAAATCATAGAAGACGTCATTGAGGCTCTCGAAAACCACAAGGCTTGCACAACCGCGATCCCCTCTACCGACACGATATTGCAAAGCGATACTTCTCGCCAATTCGTGAACAGCATTCCCGGACCGTTCTACTCTCTTCCAAGTTCAGACCCCTCAAGGCTTCCATTCCGATATCTAACGGAAGCCTATAACAAGGCTTTGACAGATCGAGTTCTTCAGCACGGATGATTGCGGAGTTGTCAAACGGTACATGCCGGAGATACCCATTAAAATAACCAAAGGTTTACCATTTAATATTAAATTAACCTATAAAGAAGATATTTCTATCATAGAAAAGTTACTTTTGCCCTAGCAAAAATAATGACGTGCGTAAAACAGCGGAATGAAAAAAAACAGCATTATTAATCTTGATATCCCTACTATTCTTTACTCGCAGGGACAAAAACGAAGTGTTGATTATACAACTTCACTCACAGGATTCGTGGCATACCAGAATACATTACCTTTCTGGGCAATAAACAACAAACATGGCTTAATTCCCAAGGGAACGGGGCTTTACTGGAAGTCGGTCTTTTCTCCGATTTCACGGATCGCCCAAAATTCAATTCGCGTATGGGGTATCAGCCGCAGGCTTTTATCCCGTCCGGACAACAACATCATTTTAGACCAACTCTACGCAAGCGCACGCTGGCGCAACCTTCGTCTGGACCTAGGAATGATTCATCCCAAGGAAGAATACAACGGTGTTTCCTCTACAAACGGAAATTTCATCCGTTCCGGAAACTCCCGAACTTTCCCGGGATATAATTTGAATAGTGACTACATGAAAGTCCCCTGTACCCAAGGAGTTTTATCTATTAAATTTAACTGGGCAGACTACATGATGATTGATGATCGTTACGTGGAAGACACCCGTCTACACAATAAATCGGCTTTTTGAAAATAAAGCCTCATCAACGCTGGGAAATCATTGTCGGCCTTGAACATTGGGCTCAATGGGCGGGGACCTCTCCCGATGGAGGCAAACAACCTTCATCATTCAAGGATTATATCCGGATCATTTTGTGCCAAAGAAGGAGGAACCGGAGCTAGTGTCAGCGATTCGATTAATGCTTTGGGAAATCACCTGGGCAGGGAACATTTGGCCATTAATTATTTGGGACAACTATATTTTATCTTTCTACCACGACATCCCTTTTGAAGATGGTTCGGGTACGGATTTTCGCTCTTTCCCAGATGGAACTTATTGTTTCTATTATGGTTCCAAGAAAAAGGATCAATGGATTACGGACGTTATTTACGAATTCTATTACACGAAATATCAATCCGGTTCCCGGCACGACCGCCCGCAACTCCGGAAGAAATGGAAAACAAGACCCAAACAGTCATTTCTATGGCCGAAAAGTCCTTGGTGGATGTGATAACTATTTCAACAACGGCGAATACAGAAGCGGTTGGACCTTATACGAGAGAGTTATCGGTAGCCCATTCATGACACCCGGCCTTTCCGGAGGTATCACCCGAATCATCAACAACCGGGTGATAGCTCACCACATCGGGATGAAAGGTATGGCATGGCAAACCACTCCCTACAAACTCATGCTTTCTATTCAGGAATTACGGTACTTACGGGAATCACATGAAAAAGAATCAATTCTCCGGGGCATTGGAAGTAACATTGCCATTCAAAAATTTACCGTTCGCGGTGGAAACAGGTATCTACGGTGATTTAGGAGATCTATTTAAAGATAATTTCGGGTTCACGATTAAACTTAGTCGCAAGGGGAAATTGATTAAATAATAGGTTTATCCTCAAAAATCCTCAAGCCAAGCGAAAAGATCTCCATAAAAACAAAAAC
>VOFE01002506.1_pt1 | contig 58000 bp, 73 predicted proteins | sample 5384071 | NCBI WGS metagenome assembly VOFE01 (sample SAMN12384724, study PRJNA508395) | human gut metagenome | isolation source: healthy gut D | host: Homo sapiens
CCGCCATTGTGAACAGCAGGAGACGCCGCTGCCATCGCAGCCAACGGTTTGCAGAATTTCCGTCGCGACACGACATGGACTCCCATGGCCGAAGCCATTGTGGGTACAGACGGTAACGCAGATTCACTCAAATTCATCCCGTATAGTGACGGGCAGACTTTGAATTGGAAAACCATCCACGTAGGCCGCTCCGGTGTGACTCAAAATGTGATGGAATGCCGTGCTCCTTATTCTGCTTACCTGAAAGGCCTGAGCGAACGCGAGATTTACAACCTGACAGACGCGGCTGAGAAACAAGGCCGTTATGCCGGACTGAAAATTGGTGACCTCATGACCCCGAACAACAATGCAGGAAACTGGGAATAATCAAAGTCAAACTTATAATCTGTCCATCCGCCTGCACGCGGATGGATTTTCTTTATAGCTACAACCCGACAAGAACGGAACCGGTAGCTATAGAAGACTATATTTATCATGAAGAAGAGAGCGTCGCGGAAACCTTGAAGAAGGCCATTGCGCAATCCGCCATAGTCCGAAAAAGGAATAACCCCGTGGTTTATGGCTTGGTGACAGGACTTTCCATGCAAGTGCCTTTAGAGTGTTTCCGGAAAGAGGAAGCCCATGCGCTCTATCGCCTGACGTACGCTCAGGAAAAAACAGGCAAAACCTATTATAATATCCTGCCTCATCTGGAAATCGCCCAGATATTTACAGTAGACCATGAAGTGGAGCGTATACTCAACCAACACTTTCCCGGTATACGGTTTTACCACAGCCATACCATGATATTGGAAAAGCTGTGGCTTTTTGGCCCAACAGGACAAACGGCAATTATACGCTTATTTCGACGAAAAAGAAGTTTTCGTATTCGGCTATCGGGCACAACAATTATGTTATGCCAATACCTTTCCGGCCGACGTGGCGGACAATGCGGTATACTTCATCCTTTCCGTATGGAAAGACCTGAAAATGGATGTACGTCAGGAGGAATGCATACTATTGGGTAACGGCAATATAAAGGATGACACAGCTCAGCTCCTTGCCCGATACTTGCAGAACGTCAGAAACACGAACGCGGCCGATATTTACCGCCGTTCCACACTGGCACGGAATCAGCAGCTCCCGTTCGACCTGTTGGCTTTATGGGTCCATGATGATATAATATAAATCATCGTTATGAGAGTCATCACCGGTATATACAAGGGCAGGCATTTCGATGTCCCCCGTAGTTTCAAGGCACGTCCCACAACGGATTTTGCCAAAGAAAACCTGTTCAACGTACTCAACGGCTATCTGGATTTCGACGAAGAGCCGGAGGCTTTGGACCTCTTTGCCGGCACCGGCAGCATTACCATAGAACTGCTTTCAAGAGGGTGCGGGAAGGTGGTCTCCGTGGAGCGTGATGCCCAGCATTTCCGCTTCATCAGCCAGATTATCGACACGCTGAAAGCCCCCAACTGCTACCTGCTGCGTACCGACGTATTCCGTTATTTAGACCGGTGCAATGAACAGTTCGACTTTATCTTTGCAGATCCTCCGTATGCCTTGAAGAGTCTGAAATCCTTCCTGACCTCGTGTTCCGGCACAACCTGCTGAAACCCGACGGCCTGTTCGTGCTGGAGCATGGCAAAACCAATGACTTCAGCGCACATCCTTCTTTCAAAGAACATCGCACATACGGAAGTGTGAACTTTTTCTTTCTTCAAAGCAAAGGAGACAGCAAACGAATAGAGGATTCGGCCACACGGCACCAAATGGAGCGCGTCCCCACGTCTCAGATTCAACATCCTACAATGGCTCTGGTCTTCCTGAAACACTTTTTCATGTGCAATGCCGCCTCTTTGTCGTACACAAAGGCATTTACTTCGAAATTGCGCTCAAAGCTTCTGAAATCTATGTTGGTCGACCCACAGGACATCAACGTATCATCGCACACCAACGTCTTGGAGTGCAGGAAACCCTTCTGCTAAAGGTACACCCTCACTCCGGCGCGAATCGTCGTGAAGGAACGAACGCGAGGCCCACGTCAGAAACCGCTTGTCCAGCGCTCCGGTATCATCAAACGCACGTCCACTCCGCCAGGGCAGCCGTTTGCAATGCAAACAACATACGCCGTAGGCATGAAATAAGGGCTTTGCAAGTAACAATACTGACGTGCACGCAGGAGCGCCAGAATCATTCCCCTGCATGATATCCGGCCACGGTGCCGTAGGTATGGAGGTCACAATCTGTATCAAGGCATTCCGACTCACGTAGGGTTCGCGGTCGCAGGCCATGATCTTACGGCACTCCTCTTCCCGAGGATAATAGACTTGGTCTGTAATCGTCTGCCGGCCGCCACATACCAATCCGAAAGGAAAGCGCGCTGCAAACCGCCTACGGCATTCCCCATGATGCGCACATGCGTATCGCGCCATACAGGCTGGTTTTTATCCACCTGATAAAAATAACGCTCTGCCAGATTCATACCGCCCACATAGCCTATAATACCGTCGATGACCACAATCTTCCGATGATTCCGGAAATCCACCTTACTGGTAAACTTCGGAAAACGTACCGGAAGGAAAGCCGCCACCTGTATACCTCCGCTTCCATCTGCTTGAAAAAGCGATTCTTCACGTTCAACATCCCACGTCGTCGTACACCAACCGGACGCTCACCCCTCACGGGCTTTGGTTGCCAGAGCCTCGCGCACCAGTCGTCCCACCTTGTCGTCTTCTATGATATAGAACTCCACATGGATATGATGCCGCGCCGAGGCAATGTCGCGTAGGAGGTTATCGAGCATCTCCTCTCCGGAAATGAAGAAACGTATTTTATTGTCGGGATAAGGGAAAGAGCCGCTTTGCCGACGAAACAGCTTAATCAAAGGCTTATGCTCTGCTGGAAGTTCCGGAAAACCTCCCTGATAAAACGCACGCCGCCGAACGGCGTGCAAGCTGACTGGCACACGCCCGGCTTACAAAATGTTCCCCGTTTACGGTTTCTGCCGAAAAAGAAATAAATGACCAGCCCCACGACGGGTAATGAAAACAACACCATTAGCCATGCCACAGTCTTTACCGGCTGACGATTTTCCAAAATCACCACCAGCATCTGGCTCAAAACTATAAACAAGTAAAAAGCACCAAGTACACTATAAATTACCACATCGAACACGTCTCAATCCGGTTTCTTTATAACAAACATACAAAAAAAGTATTGAAATTCGGTTAAACATACGAAGAAAAAGTGACTTGGCTTGAAATCTCGTCACAAAAGAAAAGCTAAAGTCCCATCGAAATGAGACCTTAGCCTTATTCATAAACACTCCGTTTCCGACTCAAAAACGCGGGCCACCGAAACCGCCGGGTCCCCTTCTCGGTCCACCCGGTCCGCCGCCCATGGCGTTGCGCCCGCCCATCAGATTGAGCTTGTAGATGAAATGTACCATCACGTAACTGTTGATGGCATTGGTCCAAGTATCCGTACGTTGTGTGGCAGAAAGCGAGCGGCTGATATTACTGCGTTCACGCAAAATGTCGTACCATTGCAGCGACACCGTGGCGGCATTCCCTTTCAGGAAACTTTTGCGAAAGCTGCGCGTTCCAAATCAACTCGTCGGTATTCATGGACGCGTCGTCGTAACCACGGCGGCTGCTTTGCCCGATATTCGTGGCCAAACTCATGTTCCACGGCATGTTGACTTGCACATTGCCCCCGTACGAAAAGCTGTAAGTGTCAAGATTGGCATTCTCCTGCAAATCATTACGTGCATGTTGGTAATTGATGTTACCGTTCACGCCCACTTCAAACAAATCATTACGGAAATTGAAATTCACCCGTTCGCCAACATTGGAACTCTTCGTCGTGCTCTTTTGGCTAAGGTTCACGATTTGGTCGGAAGTCACGTTGTCGTTGATTTGCGAACCGGAACTGATGTACCCCGACATCATTGGCATAACGGAAGAAGTTGTAAATGTGAAAAAGTTGAAGTATTTCTTCTCCCCCATCGCAGTGTTGAACATAAGCCCTGTCCAAGCGTCCCAATTGCCGTTGATATTCATCGGCATGGTGGTACGCCGTCCCGAAGCCTCATCGTAAAGCACAGCCGTACTGATGCTGTTTGTTAGTCATGCTCATGTTCGCATGCACCATCCATCCACGCTGCAAGTCGGGTATGTAATTATTGTAGAACAGTTCCATACGGTTGGTCCACGAAGGCTTCAGCCCGGGGTTACCTTTCGAAATGTTCAGCGGGTCGAATCGTCTGTCACGTCGAGCAAGTTCGTCATCGAAGGTTGTGAAGAACGCCCGTTGTAACGCAGGCGCAACTGCCCTGTCTCGGAAAACTTGTAGCGGAAGTCTATGCGCGGTGCCCAGTTCAGCACATTGCGCACCACGGTAGTGTCGAGGCTTCCCTTGGTATAATCCATGTAGGTCTTCTGCGGCTGCACGGAAAACTCCCGCGCTGAAACGCACCTTTTCCTTCCGGTAACGGAACATCACCGTAGCATCTTGGTTATGCTCCTTGTAAGTGGCATATTGGCTATTCTGGTAGTTTCGCGCCAAATCCAACCAATCCACGCCCGGGATATATTCCAAAGGATACGTCTCCAATTCCTCCTGCGTAATGACTCCTTTGGATACCAAACTGTCCAAAGAATACATGGAGCGGTCGGAGTCGGAATAACGGTACTGGTAACGGTAGCTGAACTGCAAATGCGCCCCGGCAAACAAGGGTTCGCTGTAACTCAAATCAGCACTTCCGTTGTAACTCTTCGAGGGATTGACATTATATTGGTGCATATAGGAGCGGTCGTACCCTCCACCCGGCTTACGCTGAAGGAAGTAGTTCACGTCCGAGATGTTGAACGACTTGTTGTCCGAATCGGAATAACCACCCCGCATCCGCAAGGTAAGGTTGCGCCCCTTGCTGTTCAGCCGACGGTTCACCATCAACATCCCGTCCACGGAATAGCTTTGGCCGTCGCTATGGCTCCAACGCCGGTTGTCGTTCACCACGATACTGTCCGACACATAATCGCGATATTGCGAAAGCGGGTCGGTCATGCCCCGTGTATAAGGGTTGTCGTTAAACGTCACACTGCTGCTCTGCCCGTCGCTGTAATTCTGCGAGAAAGAAAAGTTCGGACGGAACATGATGCGCGTCATCGTGTCCGGTGACCATTCGAGCCTGAAATTTGAATTCACGTTCGTATTGCCCGACTTGGAACGGTTCATCCTGTTGGAAAACGAACTGTTCGCCCCCGACGTAAGGAAAGATTCCGAATTGGTCGTGCTCAACTGGTCGGTACTGCTATGGCGGTAGCGCACGTTTCCGCCCACTTTCAACCGTCCGGCCTCGTTTTCCTTTTTACCGTTCTCCCAGACAAAGTCCATACCGGCATCCTTGTTGGCCACGAGACCGCCGTTGCCGCCCCAACCTCCATGGAACCCGCCGGAGAACCCACGGTCGTTCACATTGTTGGCACCTCCAAGCAACGTCAACCGCAGCCTGTCGGTAAAGCGGTTCACCATGAAGCGACCCGTATAGCGGTCTTCCGTACCGTATCCGAGATCTACATCCGCCAACCACCCTTTCTTCATGTCCGGCTTCACCGAAAGGTCGATCACCGTTTCTTCTTCCCCGTCGTCGATACCCGTCATGCGCGTGTAGTCGCTCTTACGGTCGTATGCCTTGATTTTCTCTACCATGTTGGTAGGCAAGTTCTTCATCGCCACCTTGGTGTCGTTATCGAAGAATTCCTTGCCGTCTATCATGATTTTCTTCACTTCCTTTCCGTTAATGGTAATGGTTCCGTCCTCTGAAACTTCCGCTCCCGGCAATTTCTTTACCAATTCTTCCAATGCGGAACCTTCGGGCACACGATAGGCGCCTGCATTATAAACGAAAGTGTCAGCTTTCATTTCCACCTGAGCCTGCCGGGCTGTCACCTCGACTGCATCCAACAAAGCCGCATTGGTCTGCAACTTGATCGTCCCTATAGCCATCGAAGGCTTCGAAGCCACCAACACCACGTCCTTATAATAAGGCTTAAAACCGACCGACGTCACCCGGAATATATACTTTCCCGGTTTCACGCCCGGAATGGAAAACTTCCCTTCCAAATTGGAACTGGCACCTGTGACCAACGTGCTGTCCGTCGTTTTCAACAATACGGCCGAGGCCGAAAACGCAGGTTCGTTGGTATCTTCTTCAATCACCGTTCCGCTGACCGTCACCTTCTGCGCCCACGAGCACACGCTCCACACACACAGCATAAAAAGCCAGCACGTTTCTCTTTTTTCATTTTATATCTTCATTAATTTTTAAACGCCATACGGAAATTGGACGGACAACCCTCCCTTCGGTTTAATTCCCGGACGGCTTTTTAACAAAAAAAATGTATTTATTACCTAACCACCTGCAAAATTAAATAATCCACAAGAAATAAAAGGCAAAATGGAACATTATCTTCCAAAAAACCTATCTTTGCAATCGAATTATCATGAACAAGCGCTATGCAAAAGCAGAAAATCATTATTTCACAAAATCTGAGGGAGAGTTTGGAACAAGCTATAATCCAACAACCTCATGACAAGTTATTTGTCCTGACGGATGAAACCACATACAAAAAGTGTTGGCCGGTTATCTCCGGTTTCCCGTCCATGCAACAGTCGGAACATATCGTCATCGGTGCCACAGACGAACATAAAAGCATAGAGACCCTTATTTCAGTGTGGACAGAATTAAGCCAAAAAGGCGGCACACGCCATTCCCTGTTGGTCAATTTAGGCGGTGGAATGGTAACCGATCTTGGAGGATTTGCTGCCTCCACCTTTAAAAGAGGCATTCCGTACATCAATATCCCTACCACTTTGCTGGCCATGGTGGATGCCGCTGTCGGCGGAAAAACAGGCATCAACTTCAACGGTTTGAAAAATGAAATAGGAGCTTTCACACCGGCCGCAAGCGTATTGTTGGATACAGAGTTTCTGAGAACACTGGACTATAAGAACATCTGTTCCGGATATGCGGAAATGCTGAAACACGGCCTTATCAGCACAGAAAAGCATTGGGCAGAATTGGTTTCATTCGACTTGAACGACATCGACTATCTCCGACTGCAAGAGATGGTAGCCCAAAGCGTAGCCATCAAGGAAAACATCGTCGCACAGGATCCGTATGAACAGGGTATCCGCAAGGCGCTGAACTTAGGACATACAGCCGGACATGCACTCGAAAGCCTGGCCTTGGCGGAAGGACGTACCGTACTGCACGGTTACGCAGTAGCCTGGGGATTGGTATGCGAACTTTACCTGAGTTGCCTGCGGGAGGATTTCCCCAAAGACAAGCTACGCCAGACCACGGACTTCATCAAGAGGTATTACGGCGTGTTCCCTTTCGACTGCAAGGCATACGAAACGCTATACCAATTCATGACCCACGAAAAAAAACACATCGGGAGAGGTCAACTTCACACTATTGGGCGGCATAGGAGATATCCGTATCAACCGTACAGCCGGAAAGGACGAAATCTTCAACATGCTGGACTTCTATCGTGAAACCATGGGTTGCTGACACATTTAATTTTTAATATAAACATGATGAAAAAACATTAACCATTCTCGCCATTGCCGGTTTGCTGGGCATTCCGGCACATCTTTCGGCTCAAAGAGCCAAGACAGGCAATCCGTACTCCCGGAATTTCATGCCGACCCTGAAATCCTGTACGCGAAACAGACCAAAAAGTCTTACATCTATTCCACTACCGACGGAACTCCGGGATGGGGCGGATACTATTTCACGGTTTTCAGTTCCAAAGATTTGACCGACTGGCGCCACGAAGGTATCATGCTCGACTTGGGTACCGACCAAGTGAAGTGGTCCGACGGCAATGCCTGGGCACCGTGTATCATCGAAAGAAAATAGACGGAAAATACAAATACTTCTTCTATTTCAGCGGCAACACACCGGACGGCAAAGCCATCGGCGTGGCCACCGCCGACCATCCGTGCGGCCCGTTCACCGATTCCGGACAGCCTATCATCAACCGCCGTCCGAAAGGACAGAACCACGGCCAACAGATAGACGTGGATGTGTTTGAAGACCCCGTAAGCGGAAAAAGCTATCTTTATTGGGGCAACGGCTACATGGCCGGTGCAGAACTGAACGAAGACATGATGAGCATCAAACCGGAAACGGAAATACTCGCATGACCCCACAAGGCGGTACGCTGCAAGATTATGCCTTCCGCGAGGCTCCTTACGTGTTCTACCGTAAAGGCACTTACTATTTCTTGTGGAGCGTGGACGATACGGGTTCCCCCAACTACCACGTAGCCTACGGTACGGCCAAATCTCCGCTCGGACCAATTGAAGTAGCCAAAAATCCGGTTATCCTCATCCAACGTCCCGAACAGGAAATCTATGGCCCGGCACATAACGCCGTCCTACAGATTCCCGGTAAAGACGAATGGTACATCGTATATCACCGCATCAATAAGAATTATATCAAACATCAGCCGGGCGTACACCGCGAAGTATGTATCGACAAAATGGAATTCAATGAAGACGGTACCATCAAACCGGTCATTCCTACACACGAAGGAATCAAACGGGTGAAATGACCTGAATATCGGTAAACAATTCCGCATGAAGCGCGGATTGCCACACATAAGCAGCCGGATAACGGTTACGCACGTCAGGGCAGGATAAAGACTGTATAACGCCGGCTTTATCCTGCCCTGTGACGTAAAAACCATGTATGACGGGCACGGACCATGACTTCACCGGTCATAGCAATGCGACGTTGCCCGGTAACAGGATGAGTACTAAGTGCATAAGGTGCCAAAGTATGAAGCAGTTTCTCCTGCCCGGGAAAGACGGAAGAGGTATGCCCATCTGCTCCAATACCTAACAACACAAAATCAAACACGGGTATGCGCCCGTCCAACGGAAATTGCGACAACACCATCGAAGAATAGCGCAATACTTCTCTTTCCGCATCCTCTTGCTCTCCGCGTATCCGGAAAATCTGTTCCGAGGTTAATGGAACCTTATCCAACAAATGTATCTTAGCCAACCGGTAATTGCTGTCTTTATTCTCAGAAGAAACACAACGCTCATCCACCCAATACACTCGGAAACGATTCCAAGGCGTCAATTCAGCGAACTCCTCTACCCACACATCAAACAAGATAGCCGGTGTACTGCCTCCTGAGAAAGCGACATTGACCGTACCTCCTTCACCTCCTGCCTCAGAAGGTTGCCTAATGACGGCCAGCATATTCCGAAGCAACATTCTTGCCGCTTCACGGGCATTATCCGCTACATGTATGTTCATAGCTCACAATATAAATGAGTATTCGTCAAATTCTTACACGGATTGGTCCACGACGCTCCTTGACGAGCCACCAGGCTATCTGCCTCCAACGGCCCCCACGAGCCTGCCGGATAACCGTAAAGCGGGCATTCCGGCACATCCTGCCAATATTTCAGTATCGGATCGAAAAAACGCCATCCGCTTTCTGCGGCATCGCTACGGATAAACAACGTAGGGTCGCCCGCAATACAATCCTCTATTAAGCGTGCATAAGCATCCTCCGTAGGCAGGCGACCTAATTCGGCATAACTGAAGTCCATATCCATCGGGAGTACCTCGAAGCCTTCACCCGGCTTTTTCATGCCGAGACGCAATACAATCCCTTCATTGGGTTGTATACGTATCACCAAACGATTGGGTACCGGACAAGTACCTCCTTCGCAACGGAACAAGGAATAAGGTGCCGGCTTGAAGTGTATCACAATCTCACTCACTTTCGTAGGCATCTGTTTACCCGTGCGGATATAAAAAGGTACGCCGCCCCACCGCCAGTTGTTCAGTTCCAACCGCATAGCCAAATAAGTTTCCGTTCGAGACAAAGCAGGCACTTGCTCTTCCTCTCTATATCCTTTACGCCCCTCTGAAGCCATATATTGCCCACGCACCACCGAATGACGGATGTCTTCTCCAGTCAATGGTGTCAAAGACTGGTAAACTTTCACCACCTCATTCCGGAATCCCGAAGCATCAAAAGCAGCAGGCGGCTCCATGGCTGTCACAGCCAACAACTGTGCCAAATGGTTCTGCACCATGTCGCGTAAGGTCCCTACTCCGTCATAGAAACCTCCCCGCGTCCCGATTCCCATATTCTCCACGGCCGTAATCTCTACGTAATCTATATAAGTTCGCTTCCATAAAGGCTCGAAGACACTGTTGGCAAAACGGAGCGCCAGTATATTCTGTACCGTCTCTTTCCCCAAAAAATGATCGATACGATAGATCTGTTCCTCCCGAAAGGCATCCAAATAAATACGGTTCAGTTCCAACGCCGACGACAAGTCATAACCGAAAGGTTTCTCCACGACGATACGCCTGAAACCATCGCCTTCCCGATTCAATCCCTCTGCCTTCAAATGACGGGGAATCACGCCGTAAAGCAACGGTGGAGTAGCCAAGTAATACAAATAATTATGAGGATTATCTATTGTCCGGTCTATTTCTCCAAGCGTGTCCTCAACTCCGCATAAGCTTCCGGCTCCGAAGGATCGGCTGAAAGATAATGCAAGCAGGACAAAAATGCTTGGATTGCTTTTTCGTCCACTTCGTCCGGCCGTACGAAAGAAAGCAACCCTCACGTATAGATGTACGGAAACGGTCGTCATCATAAGACGTACGTGCCATCCCCAACACAGCAAAACGGCGAGGCAACCGTCCCGCTTTATATAATAGGTAAAGTGCCGGCATCAGTTTACGCCTTGTCAGGTCGCCCGACGCACCGAATATCACAAGAGTCAAAGCATCCGGTTTGTTCATATTCCCTCCTTATTTTATTGTAGTGAAACCCATTCTTCATGATAAAACTTTCCCCTTTCACCATCCGTCCGCTCAAAAGTATGCGCACCGAAATAATCACGTTGTGCCTGAATCAAATTGGCAGGCAAAAAGTCCGTAGTCAAAGAATGGAAATAATTGAGCGCAGAGGCAAATGCTGGTACAGCCACCCCTTCACATACAGCCGTAGCCACCACTCTACGCCATGCAGGCAAAGCCTCCCTGACTTGCGTGGGAGAAGGCTGGGAACAACATCAGATTCCCTCGTCCTCCCCCCTGCCTCGTAAGCCCGGGCAAGTTCGTCCAAAAAAGCAGACCGAATAATACAGCCTCCCGCCACATTCGGGCTATCATGGCCAAATCCAGATTCCACCCAAACTGTTCGGAAGCTCTCGACAGCAAATCAAACCCTTGAGCATAAGCCACTAACTTGGAGGCAAACAAAGTCTGTTCTACTTCATCAGCCGAGAATGAAGCATACGGTTCTTTTTCTCCAATCGGGAAGCATACACACGTGCCGCCTCCACGCAGTTCCTTCTGTGTAGAGATATTACGTTGGAAAACAGCTTCCGCTATCAATCCGAACGATTCTCCCAGTTCGAGCGCGTTCTTCACCGACCATTGTCCCGTACCTTTCTGCCCTGCCACATCCAGAATACGATCCACCAAATACCCACCGTCAGCTTCTTTATAAGCCAATATGTCGGACGTTATTTCCACTAAATAACTTTTAAACGGCCTTCGTTCCAGCGACCGAACAAACGACTCATCCGTTCATTGTCCATTCCACCGGCCCGTTTCAACAGGAAATAGGTTTCGGCAATCAGTTGCATGTCGCCGTACTCTATGCCGTTATGTACCATTTTAACAAAATGTCCGGCTCCGTCCGGCCCCATCCAGTCACAACAAGGGGTTCCGTCGGCTGCCTTTGCAGCCATATCTTGTAAAAAGAGGGCGAATCAACGGCCAAGCCTCTTTCGCTCCGCCCGGCATGATGGAAGCTCCCCGAAGGGCACCCTCTGCCCCACCGGAAACTCCAGCTCCAACAAACAGCAATCCACGAGCACGGCAAGCAGCTACCCGTCGCCCAGTATCCATATAATCCGAATTACCTCCGTCTATCAGAACATCCCCTCTGCCAGAAAAGGACTCACTTGGTCGATAAGTTCATCCACTGCATTGCCTGCCCGCACCATCATCATAATAATTCTCGGTCGGTTCAAAGATGCCACAAACTCTGACAAGTCCGAAAAACCCAAAATTTGCTTTCCGGCGGCACGTCCTTCTACAAAACGCTCCGCAACACCTTCTTCCACGCCGGGCACGGTCCGGTTCACACCGAGACCCTACGCCCGTTTCTTTCCATATTCAGCGCAAGGTTTTCTCCCATAACGCCCAGCCCAATCAAGCCTACATCCGACAACTGCTCCATAAGTTCTATCTTTTTATCGTTTATTCTTTTCCAAAGGTCAGAAAAGAAGCAGGTAAATCAAATGTTTACGGAAATAATTCGTCTAACTTAACAACTTTATGGTTTTCATAAAATGCCAATGCAAACTTTTTATTGTGTTATACATTTTCAATCATCTAATAAACAACGAATTGCGAATCTTCAGCCAGATAAAAATGCAAACTCAAATATTAGGTGCATTTGGCTTTATTTACTAAATTTGCTTCAAACATTAAAGCCATGAAGAGCAAGCTAACTGTTTTATACTTTTCCATTTGGCTGGGAAGCACTTTTTGGAGTGTCTCCGGCCAATTTATAGATGCGGAAACAGCTCCTAAATGGTATTTTGCCCTTTTGGAGGGACATTTTTATGTTGGATGTACGGAATGAGCCACTTCAGAAGTATACCGACTACTAAAAAAGCCCCATTTCACCGGTATTTTCCTCTCCATTTCGCTTTGTGCCACAGCATTGGCTTTCCATGGTCTTTTGCAATGGAGCGGACTTTGGACGCCACAGCCCATGTTTCCGGTATGCGGCAATTTCGACAACCCGGCCGGCATAGCTTCCGCACTGGCTTTTCACTACCCTTCAGCCTCCACTATACCCAATCTCCCTGCACCCCCTTTCGTTACACCGCCCTCGCAAGTACCTTCCTCATTGCATGTGCCATCATCGCTTCCGAATCACGGGCAGGAATCCTTTCCATGGGATGTATTTTCCTTTTATATTTCCCGATGAAATGGCCTAAAATCGGCAAAGCCCTGACTTTCGGACTTGTGATGCTGTTCACCGCCTCTTCTGTGTTCCTTTATCATTATAAAAAAGATTCGGCGGACGGAAGGTTACTTATCTGGCAGTGTACTTGGAATATGATAAAAGAGCGCCCGCTATACGGATACGGTTACGGCGGTTTTCAAGCAAACTATATGGACGAACAGGCACAGTTTTTCCGTACTCACCCCAACAGCCGTTATGCACAGTTGGCAGACGATGTGAAATCTCCTTTCAACGAGTATCTCGGGGCTTGACCGAATTCGGATTTATCGGCGGTACGGCCATGCTTCTCTGTGCCGTCGTGCTTTTCCGTATGTGGCGGAAACATCCTGGAGGAAGTTCGCGACCGGCTCTGCTCTGCCTGACAGCCATTGCCGTCTTTTCCCTGTTCTCTTACCCATTCCGCTATCCGCACACGTGGATACTGTGTATGGGTTCCGCCCTTTTTGGTACTTAACGGACACCCGGCATTACGACAGACAACGGGATGTCTTTCTTTCGTGACAGCCCTCCTTCTCACAACGCTCTCTGTTTTCGCATTCAAACGTATGCGGGCAGAAATTCTATGGTGTGATACCGCCAACCGCTCCCTCTGCGGCATGACAAAAGATATGTTACCCGTCTACAAAGGACTTTACGATAAACTGGGAAACGAACCGCTGTTGTTTTTATATAATTATGCCGCCGAACTGAACGTAGCCGGCCAGTATGAGGGAGAGCCTGCGTATATGTAAGGTAAGCTCGGTACGGATGTCCGATTACTACACCCGGCTTCTTCAGGCAGACAACTGCAAACAGTTAAAACGCTATAAAGAAGCTGAACGTCATTTGCAGCAAGCCTCATACATGTGCCCCAACCGTTTCACTCCCCTTTATGAGCTTTACACCATATATGAAGCCCAAGGAGACACGGCATCCATGCACCGCACGGCAGAAGCCATCCTTCGGAAACCCATCAAAGTGGACTCCCCGGAAGTGCGACAAATCATCGCAAAAATGAAACGATTCAAACAGATTAATTAACTATTTAAAAAAACACTCATGAAAAAGCATTTTTCATAACGATTATGTCAGCATTGCTGATTTGCAGTTGCCAAAAAGAGAACGAAGAGGTGTACAGTTGCAACAAACATTTGAACGAATGGGCGCACGAAAACTTGCAATCCATTCGTTCTATGGACCGTGACGCTTGGCTGAATTTGGATGAAGAGTACAAACGTCCAGCTTTCAACGCCCTCACTCCCGAACAAAAGTTACTCTTCTGGAAAGACAAACTGAAAGAAGTCATGACTTCTTTCGAATGGAGCGAACCGGAAAGACAACATCTCATGAAAATGTACCGATATTTGGAAGAACATCCGGACATTTATGAACCGGATTTTTTTGCAGATTCTATCCGAGAGGAAAACTTCGATAAGTTTATTGCAACTTGGACTGTTGATGCTATGATTGATTATGAATGGACTGAAGAGCTGCTCTATGGTATTTTATATACAGGAAACCGAATGACAGATAAAGAGGGTCATTTTCAGATTGTACATAAAGAAAAGGGTTATGAGTAGAAAAGAAAGTGCCCCTGATGAGAACTGTAATTGTAATAAAGAAACAGAATATAAGAACTGTAGAGGGGAGGCGTGTACAGGAACGGAACGTGGATGCGGCCCCGCAAGTGCAAAACCGTGCGATGGAAAAAAACATTAAACAAAAGGCCGTTTATATATCGGCCTACATATTTTGCCTGATATGCCCCCCACTGATATTAAGTGGGAGCCTAGGCCATGGTATTACTCTTTGGAGAGATTGGTGGATATATCTACCGCTGTTTCTAATTGGGATTTTTGCATCATTTGGAAACAAGAAAATACGGAATCTGGCATTTGTGTTTCAAATGCCAATAACTATTAACGGTATATTTACTACCGTTTTTTCCCCTCTCCTTTATTTGGAACATACTTATTATGTGGTAATCACCACTGGCCTCTACTGTGCATTCTTTATTATATGGCATTCCTATTCTCTGACCATAGTTTCTGCATGGCAAATACTTGGAACCATATATCTCGGTATGTTGTTTATACAGGTCGCTCTGATGTTATACTTAGGAATGTACTGGAATGACTTTATAAATTCAATAGCAGGAAGTTTCTCTACAGATATTGTATATTCGATTGGGTTGTTGTTCACAACATTGTTTTGCCACATTAAAACTTATATATTGAAATGGGTGATACTATTTAACGGCCTCTGCATATACATATTTGTAGGTGGGTTCTATATAGATCCCTATGTATTTAACAAATTACAATATGGTACATTTACTGGAGAAACAAAAGAGAAGGCAGTCCTCATCCTGCCAGAGACGGACAAAGAAAAAGGATCCGAAACGAATATCCCCCAGGGATATCAGGTATGCATGATTGCTCATAGCCTTAACCCTTGGACAACCAAAATGTTTGAAGGTATTGCCTTACAATTCCATAACCATCCGTCAGGTTTTTCATCTTGGGGTGACCGACACGCCGACCGAAGCCGAGGTTCTCTCACGGGAACATAAGACCATGCATGTGACCGTACCCTTATACTTCATTAGCAGGGAAAAACTGAAGAAATCTCCGCTTAAAGCTAACGCATACGGAGACTATATTTGTATACTCAAGAATGACACATTATATATAAAGGAGAAGCAGACCCGACAACGGGCAATCCGCTTCTTATCAAATGAATTACAACCATGAAAGATTTATTTCAAAACATCCACCATCATCATTTTATCTTGCTCTTCACCAACTGCCGCAAAGGAGTCTACCTCTTACCTGCAAAGAGCTTATGAAAGCTGTCAAACTCCATCAGGAAGGTAACTGAACGATGCAGTCTTTTTTATTATCAGTTGACCGCCTTGAACTGCCAATACCACCCCGAAGACAGCCTGACTTATTGGTGGAAAGCCATGTGTGGACAGGGAGAAGTTTGGATACAAAAGAACTTCTTGGACCGTGCCCAGACTGATTTTGAAACAGTCTTGCAAAATGCCCCTAAATACCGGCTTGACACGGCTGAATACATTGTAAGCCGTAAATTGACCCTTATCGCCTTGGAACGACAACACTATGACAAGGCTTATTCTTACGCCATGCGTGCCTGGAAAACGGCTGCAAAAAAGCAATTTCCCGAGACGATGACGGACGGACAGGAAAACGAAAGGATATTGGCAGGGTTCGCTTGTGCTTTGAATAACGGACAAGCCGTTTCGGATACGGTATTCGGACAAATGGAAAAACTGGCAGCAAGTCCGTCATTGGAACTACGGACTACTGCCCTTAAACTGCTTTCATTATATGAAATGCAGGATTCCGGCAAGCGCAGCCATCTATCCCAGTATATTGAAAATGAAAACGAATACTGGAACCGTCGGTTTCAAAAGTTTTACCGATGCCTCGGAAAGTGAGAAGAAACAACTAATTGCAGAAAGGGATGCCATTGCCGCTGAACAAAAAATACGTTATTCATATCCCTGACCATCTTTACCTTGTTACTTGAGGCAGTCTCTACGCCATGGCAGACCATCGTCGCAAGCATGAACTTGACCGTATCCGGCTCTATCTTGAATCAAAAGGAACAAACCATCCACTTTTTGGAAACGAAACAAGAAAACTCTGAAAAGCTACTCTCACAGCTAAAAGAAAAAGAAGAAAGAATGGTTGAACTGGAACGACGTGCACAAAAACTGAACGAAATGCAGAGGTTATTAGGAGACAGAAAAGAAGATACGAAAAAAGTGACTCGACAATTAGAAGATTTAAACACTCTTAAAGACCAAATACAACAAAAAGAAAAAGAATGGGAAACTACCGAACAGCAACTTAGGAATCGTCTTTTATACCACATGGAAATCGGACGCAACCTACCCACAGCCGACAATCCAAACAAACCTACTCCCAAAGAATACACAAACTTAATCGCTACGGAGGAAAAGAAAATTTTATTCTTGAAAGAAATAGATTATTGTTTCAATAACTTTGCAAGCGGCCTCAAAAAAATTACGCCCAATTTAACTATGCATGATGTGGTTCATTGCTGCCTCTTCCGCTTAGGTATCCGTACGTCAGACATCGCCGCAATGTGCAGCCTGACTAATAGCACCATTTCGTGTCGACGGAAACGCCTTGAAGCCAAAATGGAGGCTAAAACCTAAGTTTCAATACACGATGCAAATTATTTTTTTGATGAGAATTTTATAAATAACAAATATTCAGATATATATAAAATTTCCAATACCCTAAAATGCAAACTAAAATATTTGGAAACTACCCAAAAGCATACTTAACTTTGCCATGTGAGAATCAAAATTATGTCGAACATATAAAACAAAATCAATGAATTAAACAGAAATAAAGAGGCTACGGCAATGAGATGTTGCCGGCTTCAAAAGAGGAAAAGTAACAACGCTAATTTCAATTTTCTAAAAATTACCACCATGAAAAAAGTAAAAGTTTTCATTGCCATGATTGCCGTGGCACTGGGTGGACTTATCATTTGAGTTGTACCCAAGACGAAATGGAAAACAGACAAGGCACCTACCGTTATTCGGCAGAAGAAATCGCCACGCTGCGTGCCATGGCAGAAAAGTATGGAGTGCCGGAAGTTGTATTTGAAACAGAGTCGGGAATCCCACTTCCGAGATTGGAAGAAATGGAAGAAACTTTTTAAAAACTTCGGGCTGATAAAAGCTTCATTAACGGCTCAGTTGGAAGTAATAGACTCAACCTCCCACTCAATGGTCTTCAAAACAAAAAATCCCATTCAAACGATTATCTTCCATATCCGAAAGCATGAAGACAGAACGCGAAATCACATATGGAACTTTAATATGGAACATATCCTGGCAACAAAGTGTTTATAATGGAAGTTACCAATGTCCAGTCGTTAGTGCAACGGGAACAATAGAATTTTCTCCTGAGATGCAACGTCTTGGATATTTTACAAGCAACAATAGAAATTTTTGTTCTATACGTGGAACAGAGTTATACATAACATTTGAATGCCAAATAAACTACAGTCGTTCTCATTTTAACTTTGCATACTCAGACTGGGTGCATCCTGGATTTAGGCCATACCGGTAACAATACATGAGGTTGCCTCAGAATCAGGCAACCTCATCAAACCAATTAGCTGTATATGAAACAAATTATCTTTATTTCCATTTTTATCTTTTGGGATTATCTTTGCTTTGGCACAACTACATTTGTCAATACAGATTCTTTACAACGCAGAATATCACTCTTCGGAACGATGCTGCCACAGGAAAAGGTATATCTCCACCTCGACAATACCTGCTACTTCGTGGGCGATACGATTTGGTACAAAGGATACGTCACACGCAGCGACAAAGGAACACTGACCAACCTGAGCAAAATCCTCTACGTGGAACTGCTCACACCGGATGGAATCCTCGTCGAAAGGCAGCAACTCGAAATGCCGAATGGAACAGCCAACGGAGCTTTCGTACTGACGGATTCACTCTATGCCGGATATTACGAACTACGGGCATACACACGGTGGATGCTCAACTTCGGACAATACGAACATCCGCATGCCCAATGGAGCGAGGACGCTTTCTATAACAAGGAAATGGCCAAAGACTTCTTTCGGGATTATGAAAAAACTCTATTCAAGGGTGTTCCCCGTCTACGACAAGCCAAAGAAACGGGACATTACACCAAAGACATGACCCTACGTCCTTTAAGGAGGTATTTCAAGGCACGGAAAGGGAAACCGGAACTCGAACTGAAATTCTATCCAGAAGGAGGAAACCTCGTCTCAGGAACGGACTGCAACGTTGCCCTGGAACTCAATACGGAAGAGGGAGAACATCTGGAAAACGTGGAAATTGACATACTCGACCCACAAGGAAGGAAGATAACCAAAACCCGAACCGGAAACAGAGGGAAGATGTACATTCCTACTGAACAACGTTGGAACCAAGAAGAGTACAAGGCCGTTTTCCAATACAAGGGCTACGACTATGAAGTGAAACTCCCTGAAGTGGAGGAAGAAGGCATCGCCTTACAGGTTAGACAGGACACCCTGCTAAGAATAGAACTGCAAAGAAGCGAAGGATTGACGGACTTCCCGGAAGGACTGGCCCTGCAGGTCATGGCACAAGGAGTACCCCAAACCTTGCAGCACATCGACTTCGGAGACAAACGAAAGACAAACGTAACCATCCCGTTGAACGAACTACACACGGGGGTGAACCAAATCACAGTATTCGACGGGAAAGGGCAAATCTATGCCGACAGGCTGTGTTTCGTCAACCGCCACGACTACGATTCTGCAAGATCGACATCCATGGAATAGAACCACAATACGAGCCGTTCGCACCCGTCACACTAAACCTGAAACTACAAGACATACAAGACGGCCACATCCGTATCCCTTGCAGTCAGGGACAGGGCCACGGAAGAACAAACCTATGACAACGGAACCATGCTCACGGAAATGATGCTCGCCAGCGAAATCAAAGGGTTCGTCGAAAATCCCGGATATTATTTCGAAGCTGACGACAGCATGCACCGCAGGGACTTGGACCTGCTGTTGATGGTGCAGGGATGGAGAAGGTACGAATGGAAAGAGATGGCGGGAATTGAAACCTTTGCTTTACAGCATTTGCCCGAAAGACAACAAAACCTTACCGGCAGCGTAAACCTGACTTACAATTTATATCCTGACAACGAACCGGGAGAAGATGCATGGATTACCCCTCTCATGCAAGAAAACAAAGATCTTACCGTCCCCGTCAAATTCTATACCACGGAAAAATGTAATTGGAAATACAGAAATAAGGACTTGCAGGATTTATACGGGTCGCTGATCAAGAGGTTGGACAAGGAGGTGAACATATTTGCTTCTTTTGCACAAGGAAACCAATCGCTCAACTTAATGCAGAAAACGACCAATGGGCATTTCCACATAATTACCCCTAAATTTTATGAAGCATGCATCGTAGACCTCACCGGAACGACAAACGGCGGAAAAGCAGCCGGTTTTACGGAACAATATAAAAAAGGATATGACGATGAAGAACAATATCCCAACTATTATGTCAAGTTAGACCCGTTCTATCCAAAATTCACCCAACCTTATGGGTTCTATCAAGACCTTATCTTCAACAAGACGGACTCGGTTATACCCCACAAGACAGCAGCACTTTTTTCAACCGCCGCCTCCCGGTCGTAAACATAAGCAACAAAAGAAACGGGCTGAGGAAATTGGATTTGGACAAACCGGCTGTCGTAATGGATGCTTATGAAGCATTCAATCTCATCTCAGACTACGGCCTGAACGGAGGAAAACATGACTGGCGCACCTTTTCACGCCAACTGGCTTTTGCCACGGTCGGCGACATGGGACTTGACAGACGGTATCTCATCCAAGAACAGTACGATGGCAAACCGTTGAACCTGAAAATCAACCAAGGGACAGACTACCGAAAAGCTCTCAAAAAGCACAAATGGGATGTGCAGATAGAAGTTCCTACTGCACCGGACTACAGCAACTCAAAAGAAATCATGAAGAAGTACCGCCTGCTCCGCTACCTTGACAAAATCTATATCTACACCGATTATGCCCCTCGCGAACAAGGCTGTTGGAAGTATGCACAAGACAACCAACCCGAAGTCATCATAGACTACCGCCTCTTCCCCAACGACGGATACCAAAGGACTTACAGAGACCGGCATTACGTCCTGCGAGGCTACGCAGTCTGCGAGGATTTCTACAGCCCCGATTACAGCCGGAAACCTCTGCCTGACACCAAGGACTACCGGCGTACACTACTCTGGATACCGGAAGTCAAGTTCGATGAGAAAGGAGAAGCTACCGTACGGCTCTTCAACAACAGTAAACAGACCGTCATTTCCGTGGAAGCGGAAGGCATCACCGGGAAAGGAAGACCTATCGTATGGAAAAGTGATAAGACATACGAGTCTAAGGAGCTTAATAAGCCCTAAAACCCTCCCTCCAAAACACGATGCAAATTCTTTTTGAAGAGAAAAATTATAAGTCACACATATTCAACTATATACTAATTTTACAAAACCTCAAAATGCAAACTAAAATATTTGGAAACTACCAAAAAGCATGCTTAACTTTGCCATGTGAGAATTAAAATTATGTCGAATATTTAAAAACAAAGTCCAATGGATTAAACAAAAACAAGGAGTCTACGACAATGGGAGGTTGTCGGCTTCAAAAAAAGAGTCATAACAAAACTTTCTTTCAAATCATTTAAATCAAATTATCATGAATAAAGTAAAAGTTTTCATTGCCATGATTGCCGTGGCACTGGGTGGACTTATCATTTGGAGTTGTACCCAAGACGAAATGGAAAATGGACAAGTCACCTACCGTTATTCGGCTGAAGAAATCGCCACGCTGCGTGCTATGGCAGAAAAGTATGGAGTGCCGAATATAAAATTCATCACAAGTTCCCAGTTCCCTTTACCTTCCATGAAAGAAATGGAACAAACTTTTATTGAATTTGCCGTAATCAAACAAGTTGTTGCTCAACCATTGGAAGTAGTAGATTCTACTGCTACTTCTAAGATTTATAAGACAAAGCAAATGCCAAGAACAAGAGTTCTTAAACGTGCTCCCGAAATGTCCACTGACGGCATTGACCTTAGTCAATTTGTGGCTGCTGTAGGTACCAGTTTGTGGCTCACACTAAAAGTAACGGTTACAAAAAGACAAAAATGACCCAAATAAAGATCCAACCGTAAGTGTTTATGGTAGCTTAAAATTACCATACGACACATACGATACTAGTTATGGAAAAAGCGGTGAAACCACAAGTACAAGGTGGATTAGCAAAACTAGAATAGGAGTTTCGTATTCATGTAATGTTACTAAATATGAAATAAAAAGGACTCAATTTGGAGAAGAAATCAAAATAGAATTAGCGTCAGATAATGTCACAGTAGATACAAGTACAGCAATATAAGTATCATCATCAAAATGAGACTGTTTGTTCTTTTCTTCATCAAAAGAAGGGAACAAAGAGTCTTATTCTTATTTTAAAGAAGATATAATGAACAATATTCCATACAAAATTTTATTTGTTTTGCTTTGCATATTTACCTTAAGTAAAACAACAAAGGCCAACACCGATTCCCTTTACTGTAAAGTACAAGGATTCGGCATCGGATTGCCACAGGAAAAGGTGTACCTCCACCTCGATAATACCTGCTATTTCTTAGGAGATACAATTTGGTATAAAGGATATGTCACACGAAGCGACAAAGGAACACTCACGGATTTAAGCAAAATACTATATGTGGAATTGCTTACTCCTGACGGTACTCCGTAGAACGACAACAACTCGAAATGACAAGCGGCACAGCATCCGGAATGTTCATTCTCAAAGATTCACTTTATGCAGGCTACTATGAACTACGTGCCTATACCCGATGGATGCTCAACTTCGGGCAATGTGAATACCCTCACATTTCACGTAAAAGCCATGGCTTTTATAGCCGCAAAATGAAAGATGATTATATAAAGGATTATGAAAAGCTGTATTCCCGGGTGTTCCCCGTCTATAACAAACCCAAAGAAGAAGGACGTTACACCAAAGAAATGACCCTAAGACCCATGAGAAGATATTACAAAGCACGGAAACTGAAACCGACCGCAGTCCTACGCTTTTATCCGGAGGGAGGACACCTTGTGCAAAATACAACCGAGCGGGTTGCCTTGGAACTGAATGACGAAGAAGGCAAACATTTGGAACACATTGACATCACCATCACAGACCAAGACGGGGGAGAAAGTCAGCGAATGCCAAACCGACAAGAGAGGAAGGGCCTCATTCATCCTGAAAAACATATCTCCCGAAGGAAAATACAAGGCCACATTCACATTAAAGGGAGTGAAATTCTCCGAAAAATTACCGGAAGTAGAAAAAAACGGCTGTGCCCTGTCTGTCACACAAACCGACTCCACTGCGGAAGCCTTCATACAAGCCGTAGGAATAGAACGGAAAATCGCACTGCACGTCATGCACCAAGGAGTCTCCAAATTCTATCTCCAGTTAAGGAAAAATATAAAAGGAGAATATGATACCGTAAAAATCCCGCCGGACACTTTCCACCGAGTAAACCAACTTACAATATTCGATGACGAGGAAGAATCTATGCGGACCGGCTATTCTTCGTGAACCTCCACGATTATGACAGGCCACAAATAAACATCTCCGGAATGGAAAAACAATATGAACCTTTTGACTCCATCACCTTGTGCCTGAAACTTACGGACACGAACAAACAAAGGACGAAGCGTGTCGCTCTCCATACGTGACCGGGCTACGGAAGAACCCATATACGACAACGGTACCATGCTCACGGAAATGCTACTCGCCAGCGAAATCAGGGGATTCGTGGAAAACCCGGGATTTTATTTCGAAAGCGACGACAGCACCCATCGACAGGCACTCGACCTGCTCATGATGGTACAGGGTTGGAGAAGATACGAATGGAGAAAGATGGCCGACGTGGAACCGTTCACTCCTAACTGGCTGCCGGAAAAGTTCCAAACCATCGCCGGATGTGTCAACCACGCCGAAAGACAGAATGTGGATTTCAAAAAAGCCAGTAACCTCAAAAGGGAAGTGAATGTATGGGCCATGTTTGTACAAAACAGAAAAACAATTGAACTCAAACAGCCGACAAGAAACGGAACCTTTTACATGCAAACACCAAAAATCTACGGGGAATACATGCTCTTCCTCAGTGCCGCAAAACAGGATAAAGGAACTGACTACATCACCAGAAGCCGACGAAAGGACTTTACCGACGAGGAAGCTTGGCCGGACTATTACGTAAAATTGGACCTTTTCTACCCGCATTTTGCCAAGCCATACAATTATTATCAGGATGTTCCCCAAAAAGACATGCCACATTTTGAAGGAGAAGACAGCATCGTACGCGCATCCTTCACCAACAGATATATGCCTGCCGTCACCGTGCAGGCCAAAAGCGGGCTACGCCATTACGACCCCACCAAACCGGCTGTCGTAATCGATGCATACGAGGCTTACAACCTGATGGCAGACTATGGACTGGCCGACCGGCCATTTTACCACATAAGGGAGGATACCATGTGCGAGCTATTGGCATCATTATTCGTGGGAGACATGAATATGCACAGGCGATACTACTACGAGCAAAGATATGACGGGAAAACTCAAAAAAAAAAACTGGTACCGTTTAGTAAAAGCACCTCTTGAACATGCCATCTCTCCCGTCAAAGTGGAACTCCCAAAGCCCAACATCGGAGGCTATCAGACACTCAGGAAATACCGTCTACTGAGTTGGTTGGACAAATTCTATATCTATACCGATTACGTACCCCGGGAACAAGGCAGTTGGAAATACAAACAGGACAACCAACCCGAAGTCATCATCGACTACCGCCTTTACCCCGGCGACCAATACTTCCCGGCATGCCGCGACCGCCGATACCGTTTGCAAGGCTACGCTGTCTGCGAGGATTTCTACAGCCCCGATTACAGCCGGAAACCTCTGCCTGAGACCAAGGACTACCGGCGCACACTGCTATGGATACCGGAAGTCAAGTTCGATGAGAAAGGGAAGCCACCGTACGGCTCTTCAACAACAGCAAACAGACCGTCATTTCCGTGGAGGCGGAAGGCATCACTGGGAAAGGAAGACCTATCGTGGAACAGTCCCCGACAGGCTCGGAAGCCCCAATAAATGCAAAAAAACGACCTCCAAAACATGGAGTCGAACCGGAATCGAACAAATTCTCGTGTCATGATTTTACAAACCACACAATAACAACAAGATAGTGCTTAAAAAAAGTGATGAGAATCGAACTATTTGCGAACTAAATTATTTGGAAACTACTCAAAAACATATTTAACTTTACGGTGCGAGAATTAAATTTATGTCGAACTTTAAAAAACAAACGCCAATGGATTAAACAGAAAAAGAAAAACTCTACCGTTGAAATGATATATACGGTAATTATAAGTAATAACAACCTTTTAACTTTTACAATATGGAAAGAAATAAAATAAGAAAAATCTATTTCTCTATAGTTGTAGCCTCTGCCGTGCTCATCACCGGCCTTTCTATTGCATGTTCTAATGAGAACGATGCTCTAGACTTACAATTGTTAGAGAAACAAAGTGAACAAAAAAACAGTTCTAAACAAAGAAACAACTGAGTTCAAATCAAGTCTGACCTCCGTTCTCAAACAAGAACGGAAAAGAGGTCTTGACAACGCATCGGAATTTTCTGAGGGAACCATAAAATTCTTAAAGGATAAGGGATTAAAATGTTCGAATCCCATGGTTTCACTGAAAAGGACATCAGAAATGTCGGAGCTAAAACAGATGAAGACATTATTTTTATGGCAGCTATATTTACCGCCATTGTAGAACATCCCGCCAACACTCCACGAGTAATGAAAAAGGTGAAAGTGGAGGAGGATGCTATAATGCAAATAAAATTGTGGATTGCATTCTTCAAGCAACTGGAATACAAGCTGTCGTAACAGGTTGCCTAACCAAAGCTGCAGCTCTACAAGTCGCTAAAAAATACATTCCTTATGTTGGCTACGCTGTGGCTCTTGCAGATTTTGCTAATTGTATGGGATGGACAGATTGGTGATATCCATTTAATGTCAAATAACTCAAATAGTATGCAAAAAAGATTTAAATAGTATAATATTATATCTTTTAGGTATAGTTATCATCACTTTGCATTCCTTAAATAGAACCAACCTACACACAGATTTCAGTTCTATACTCATATCGTATGCCATACTAATCTGTGTATTATCACAATTTTACGAATGTATCCGTTACAAAAAAGAGAGATAAAGACATCTCCAAATGGATGATAGTTCGTTAAAAAAATAGCCACGCCTAAGCGGCTCTGGCAGTAAATAAAATGAGTTCTTTGAAAAGTTTGTCAATAACTTGCGGGTCTGGTCTAATCCCAAACACGCAAATAAATCGTTCAAGCATATAAGCATTGTGTATGAATGACTTGCAAGAGGATATGGAATAAGCTATTCCGAGCCTCTTACATGCCGCTTTGGCCAAGTTGATAGCTGCAAGCGACGCATTGAAGTGAAAATCCAACTTCCTGAAGTCGGTTGACTGGCAGTTTGGGATTCCGGCATGCTGCTTGCCATCGCTAGAGCAAAATTCAACTGGAACCTGGTTCTGTAATAATCCAGCACCTCACGTCCATCCATCGAATCGTCTGTAGAGAAGTAAAGCTGCCACTTGTCTGTCCTCCCGTCCATCGGATACCAGACGGATAAGGAAACATACCTTTTGAGAGCTTTTGCATATACCCTCAATCCGTATAGCCTTCCCTTTTTCACCTCGTATTCCTTGCACCGGGTCAGATCCAGATTGGCAAAGTCAATCCTACCGTCAAACCACTTGGGATGACCCGGCCTTCCTGTTTTCTTTTCCAATGTCGGATAGTACAGGACTACATCATTCCTAAAGCGGCTGATGACATGGAAATTGTTCTCACACATAGGCGTTATGAAAGTTTCCTTGGAAAAGAATGCGTCTGCAACCACCGTTCCGGATATGCTCTGTAGCTTGTCTTTTCTACTGATAAGATAGCTGCTGTACCAGTCAACGAGGTTCTTGCCCATATTATCCAAGGTCTTGCAATCCGGTGTCTGAATGGAACCTAAAGTCATACATTCATGGTTGTCGATGTCAATGACACCGATGCCCATGATTTCCAATCCACGCTTGTACTCTCCTGCACAACCAGACCAGAAGTAACCTATCCAAGGTGTCTTCTTGCCTGATTTGGGGATATAGGAAGGATCGATGGCGATGGCTTTTCTTTTGCCTGTGAGATACTTGCTGATGATAGAGCCGTTGAACGCAAACCAGTCGAAAGTTTCATGCTCAAAAGGTTACGATAAGTCTGTTCTGAGAAACAGCCATATCTGCCCAATTGGAGGAAGTTTATACGATCTGGGATGGCCATGAATAATTTCATGGTGTCCATGAACGCTTTTTCAAAAGGTTTGTGTATATTCACGACTGATTTGAGAGCCGACAGGCACTCGGATTGGTATTGCATAAGGAGTGTTTCTTTAGTCATAATCAGAAGAGTTGAGAGACTTCTAATTTACTAAAAACCAACGAATTATGCAATACTTTTCTCCTTTATTATCAGCAGGTTAGCGTTTTTGACAACATTTTTTTTCAGCACATTTCTTCATTACTTTTAACCATTCGTATTTTTTGACACCATTTCAATGACCTCTTTAGCCATGACTGACTTTAATTATCCAATAGTTTTTGATTCCACAGGAATTTTCAGAAAATTAAATCCACATATACCAATGAACAAAACAGAATATGACCAGCACATATCCCCGTCCTCATTTCATCCCGGACGGTGCCGCAGTAATCCCGGACGGGGGTAGAAGTATTGTTCCCCGCATTTTTTGCTCTTCTTCTTCCCTATCATCCTGCTCATACACGGATGTATTTGTTATATAAACCAACGTCATAAGTTTAACCTGAAACGTCTGGCTTACGCTTTGGCCATCCTGTTCATTCTAATGTCCATTCCAACCTTTTTCCTTTCGGACAACCCATTATCTGCTAAAATATGGGAAGCATCGGAAAACCTTTTTGGCGCGGTAATACTTTGGCTGTACCTTTATGGGATGAACGCCACGAGACAGGTTAACGTCCCGGAATGGAATAGCAAATCCAGCGTGGCATGGTTCTGCATCAGCTTATGCCTCATCGTAGGAATTCTCATTCCGTCTTGCCTGTTTCATTATGGAGTCATAGGAAGCATGCCATTCAGATTGTACAGCCCGCTCATCCTGTCATACGGATGGTTCGGGCTTATATGGCTTTTTGCAAAACAACTGGATAAAAGCCGGGCTTTTAATTCTGGCCGTTTTCTCTTTCGTCTACATGTTCAACATGTCCACTATTCCATAACATTAAAATCAACTGCAATGAAAAACCTTCTTCTTTGCTGCCTTGCTGCAACCTTAGCCGTCTCCTCCTGCCAGAAAACGGGCATCAGGCAGACGCTGGAAAAAGCCGGTGAAAACCGCCGGGAACTGGAAACCGTATTGGAACATTACAAAAATGAGCCGCTCAAAGAGAAAGCCGCACGCTTCCTTCTGGAAAACATGGACGGGCATTTCGCCCACACCGGTGAAGCCGTCGACGTGTACGACAATTACATGGACAGTGTGTTCCGCCATTGCAACGGAGACCGTGTGTTCTGGATCATGAAATACGATACTATCTTGCAACGAACAGGCCTGGATTTGGAATTAAGCCAAGACGAACGCCTGTACGATGCCCAATCCGTCACGGCAGACTTCCTGACCGAACATATCGACAGTGCATTCACCGTATGGCAACAGAACTGGAACAAACAATACAGTTTCGAAATGTTCTGCCGCTATGTGCTGCCTTACCGTATCGGGAATGAAAAGACAAGTCTTTGGAGGAAGACATTCACCGTGCCTTCATGGGTGCGCGAAGCATACGCCCCCAACCAAGACAACTCCACCTATGCCTATGGCATGGCCAACGACATTCTGGGAGGCATGCGTTCCGTCATTTATTATCCTCCGCAATTCCTTCCCGACCTCCCCTAACGGCACTCGAACATGTCAAGTCGGCTTCCTGCAAGGAATATGCACACCTGTGCGTGGCCGTACTGAGGGCGCATGGCCTGCCTGCCACCATCGACTTCACACCACAGTGGGGCAACCGCGGATTGGGGCATGAATGGTGCGTGTTCTTTCCCGACAACCATTCTTTCATCCCTTTCAATCCGGGGAACGGCTCGGCGACCACTTCATGAAGCGGAAGGAAGACCGGCTGACCAAAGTGTTCCGCCAAACCTACGAGAAACAACCGGAATCGCTCTATATGCAGAATAAGGGGGAAGAGGAGATTCCCGACCTTTTCGACACACCTTATATCATGGATGTGACAAGGGAATACACGGCCACTTCCGATGTGGAGGTGGAGTTGTACGACGACGTTGAAAGCGGCAGATTCGTCTACCTGTCCGTCTTCGACAACCAAGACTGGAGCATCGTGCATTGGGGCACGCGCCACGGACGGAAAGCCACCTTCCGGGACATGGCACGAAACGTAGTGTACATGCCCGTACATTATTCCGAAGAAAACGGCACGGTTCCGGCCGGAGACGCTTTCCTTTTTAGACCCACAAGGAAATATCCATAAAATGACAGCCGACACCACACAACGCACGACGGTGGAAGTGAAACGCAAATTCCGCGACGTACGTTCCAACCAATTCCTTCTGGGCGTAATCGGCGGGAAGTTCCAAGTGGCCAATCAGGAAGACTTCAGCGATTCGCTGACCATACATGTCATCCCGCACCTGAAGGACAACAAATTCCATGTCGTCCATCCCCGTTACACCGGCAAATACAGATATTTCCGTTACCTGTCGCCGGACTGGTCGAGGGGCAACATGGCCGAACTTTATACGTTCAATGCCGCCGGCGACACGCTGAAGCATAAACGGCTGATGGGCAACTTCCACGTACGTCCCTGGTGTGAGCCGGAAAACCTGTTCGACGGTAATGTCCTTTCCTTCTACGACTCCACGACGTGTACGGCGTATGGTATGGATGGGAACTGGAACAGTCGGAAAACGTGGCACGTATCGTATTCCTGCCGCGTAACGATGACAACTTCATCCGCGAAGGCGAAGAATACGAATTGTTCTATTGGAACCACGGGACATGGATGTCATTAGGGCGCAAGACGGGGATTTTCGAGGCGGTATTGAAATACGACAACGTCCCGGCTCATGCCTTGTTCCGCCTGCACAACCGTACCAAAGGCTCGGAAGAAAGAATCTTCACTTACGAAGACGGAAAGCAAATCTGGTGGTAACCCTCTGGGTATCTACACAGGGATTTTACAAAAAGATCCTTCATCTTTCAGGTTACATGGTAATCCGTTCATAATATTGATGTTACAAACTGAAGGACGTTTCAGGCATCCTTCAGCCAAGCCTCATTTCGTTTGGCGCAGAACTGAAAAACGTTTGCCTGAGATTGAAAAATCATTTGGCTGAGATTCGTTTTTCGTTCTCAGCCGAATGATTTTTCATTTGCTTCATGATGAAAATCCGCTTTCTGCAATGAAAGGAAACTGAAAGATGGCCTTTCTGTCCTTCATTCCATAACATGCTATATGATAGGTGGTTGGCATGCCGCCTGAAAGATGAAGGATCTTTTCTGAAAAACCTTGGGAGGGAAAGCATGCGGGACGTGGAAGCTATAAACACATAAAAAAAGCATCCATAATCCTTGGATTACCGATGCCTTTATATTTTGTCGGGATGACTGGATTCGAACCAGCGACCACTCGCCCCCAGACGAGTACTCTAACCGGACTGAGCTACATCCCGTTTGCGGGTGCAAAAGTAGAAATTGTTTTTGAATTCTCCAAATAAATTTCTACTTTTGTGCTGATATAACCCACATTTTAGGCAAAACATGCAAATCAGACTTACCGCGCCGCTACACCTGCGGCATAAAACCATACTGCCGGCCAGCAAAAGCATCAGCAACCGGGCCCTCATCATCCATGCACTGGCCGGAGGAAAAGACTTGCCGAGAAATGTGTCGGATTGCGACGACACATTCGTTATGGTAAGGGCACTGACGCAAACCGACGACCCCATCGATATCATGGCGGCCGGTACGGCCATGCGTTTCCTTTCGGCTTACTGGTCTGTGAACGAGGGAACACATACCCTGACCGGTACAGCCCGGATGAAACAACGCCCCATCGGCATCTTGGTAAATGCCCTGCGGACACTGGGCGCACAAATAGAGTATGTGGAAACGGAAGGTTATCCCCCCTGCGTATTTCCGGCGGACTGCATGAGGGAGGCCGGCTCGGCCTGCCGGGAGACATGAGTTCCCAATACATTTCCGCTTTGCTGATGATCGGTCCGGTCCTAAGAAAGGGTTTGGAACTGGAACTGACCGGACAGGTCATTTCACGCCCCTACATCGACCTGACCCTGAAACTGATGAAAGACTTCGGTGCACAAGCGGAATGGACAGACGAACGACACATCAAGGTGGAACCGCAACCTTACCGTCCGACACCCTATTATATAGAAAACGACTGGAGCGCAGCGTCTTACTGGTATGAAATGATGGCTCTGACGCCCGACAAAGACGCGGAAATCGTCCTGACCGGCCTGTTCGCAGACAGTGCCCAAGGAGATTCTGCCGTACACGGCCTGTTCGAACCGATAGGCGTGCACACGGAATTCTTCTGCAACGATGACGGAATGCCATGTGTCAGACTGACCAAACAACCCATCGCCACGGAACGCCTGGAGTATGATTTCGTCAACCAACCGGACTTGGCACAGACATTTGTAGTCACGTGTGCCATGTTGGGGCTCCCGTTCCGTTTCACGGGTCTGCAAAGCCTGAAAATCAAGGAAACCGACCGCATCTCCGCACTTATCCGCGAACTGGAAAAACTGGGGTATCCCTTGCATGAAGCCTGCGGATCAGAATTATTCTGGGACGGGCAACGCACTGAAGTCCGGCCACATCCGGCCATCGACACCTACGAAGACCATCGCATGGCCATGGCGTTTGCACCTTGCTGTTTCGTCGTTCCCGAAAATATATCAATCATCCGCAAGTGGTCAGCAAATCTTATCCCCATTATTGGGACCACTTGAAAGAAGCGGGATTTGAAATTACGGCCTTATGATTATCATTTACATTCTTATAGCCCTTGTCGTCGCGGCCGTCATTGCTTTCGTGGCCGGCAGTTTGCGCAACCGCTCACTGAAAAAAGAAACTGGCACAAGGCGAAATCAGCGAAATGCCGACCGTGGTACAACCGCCACAGGAATGTTGCGGACAGCACGAAGTCTGCGAAAAAGAAAGCCTGCTGGCTGCCGTAAGCAAACAAATAGAGTATTACAACGATGAAGAACTCGACCGTTTCCGGGGAAAGGACGCTTCCACGTACAGCGAGACGGAAACGGACGAGTTCAGAGATATCCTCTACACGATGCGCGACGACGAAGTGGCCGGATGGGTGCGCAGCCTGCAACTACGCGGCGTTCCCCTGCCCGACGCATTGAAAGACGAAGTATTCCTTATTATCGGAGAAAGGAGATTCGACCACGCATGAGCATCCTGTCTTACACTTTCTTCCAGAATGCCCTGTTGGGCAGTCTGTTGGCCAGTATCCTTTGCGGGCTGATAGGCACTTATATCGTTGCACGGCGGTTGGTTTTCATCAGCGGCGGCATCACCCACGCCTCGTTCGGTGGTATCGGTATTGGAGTTTACCTCGGCTTTTCCCCCATACTCTCTGCAGCCGTATTTTTCCGTATTGTCCGCCTGCGGCATACAATGGTTCAGCCACCGCCGCGACATGCGCGAAGATTCGGCCATCGCCATTTTCTGGACTTTAGGCATGAGCATCGGCATCATTTGCAGTTTCTTGGCACCGGGCTTCACCCCGGAGCTGTCCTCCTATCTGTTCGGCAACATATTGACCGTGACACCCTCGGACCTTTATTTGTTAGGCATATTGGCACTCATCGCCATTGTGACTTTCACATGCTTCCTTCGTCCGCTCGTTTCCATGGCTTTCGATGCCGAATTCGCCCGTTCGCAACGCCTTCCGGTCATCACGGTGGAATATCTGATGATGGCCTTCATCGCACTGACTATTGTAGCCTGCCTGCGTATGGTGGGCATCGTGTTGGTCATCTCCCTACTGACCATCCCTCAAGTAACGGCCAATATTTTCACGCATAGTTTCAAACGCATGGCACTGCTCTCCATCGTGACAGGTTACAGCGGCTGTCTGGGCGGCCTTTACCTGTCGTACCATTACAATATACCGTCGGGCGCCTCCATCATTTTCGTTTCCATACTCATCTATTTGGTGTGCAAAGGAATTTCATGGTCGATTATTCGATGGAGAAGGCAATAAAATACATGTTTTTCAGTTATCTAACTGTGTAAAGAACGCATTGGGAAAAAGGATTCTACATATCATCACCTCCGGACTTGTCCTCCTGTCCGTCCTGACGGCGTGTTCCACGAAAAAGAACACGTCGGGCACCCGTTTTTACCATGCCATGACGGCACGGTTCAATACGTACTTTAACGGGTCGGAGGCCTTCAAAGAAGGAGTCCTCGAACAACAAAAAGGACATAAGGACAATTACACGACCTTATTGCCCATGTATGCCGTGCGAAACAAGTCTACGGCAGCCATGGGAAAGTCCAACTTCGAGACCGCCATCGAAAAATGCGAGAAAGCCATCAAGCTGCACTCCATAAAGGCGCGGCCGAAATCGAACGTCAACAAGCGGAAAACGGCCAAGGAAAAAGCGTATATGGCCCGTAAGGAGTTCAACCCATTCTTGCGGCACGCCTGGCTGCTCATGGGGAAAGCCCAATTCCAGCAGGGCAATTTCATCGAAGCGGCCTCCACGTTCAATTATATCAGCGGGCTGTATGCCGGACAACCTGAAATCGTGTCCGTGGCCCGGGCCTATCTGGCCCGCTGCTACGTAGAACTGGAATGGCCTTACGATGCCGAGGATGTCTTTCATAAAATACAACGTGACAGTATCGGAAGTGAAGGAAAACGGGAATTCAACGCTTCATACGCCGATTACCTCATCTTCGTGAAACAATATAAAGAGGCTATTCCTTATTTGCAAAAAGCCGTCAAGAAGGAAAAAAAGCAAACTGCAACGTGCACGCCTGAACTTCCTGCTGGGACAGTTGTACCACGAAACGGGAAACAAAGCAGAAGCCTACAAGGCCTTGCGGCGTGTCATACGTGCCAATCCTCCATACGAATTGTCTTTCAACGCCCGTATCCTGCAAACCGAGGCCATGGCCAGCGGGAACCACAACAAAATGGTGAAGAAATTGCGACGCATGGCCAAGAACAAGAAAAACAAGGACTATCAGGATCAGATTTATTATGCCATCGGCAATATCTATCTGGCCAACCGGGATACTGCCCGGTGTATCGGGGCATACGAAACCGGTGCCAAAGAAAGTACACAGAACGGCATTGCCAAAGCCATGGTATTGTTGCGTCTGGGTGAGATTTATTGGGACAAGGAGGACTATATCAACGCACAACGCTGTTACGCCGAACTGGTCGGCATATTGGACAAAGAAAACGAAGCTTACAAAGAGGCGGAACGCCGCTCAGGCATCCTGACCGAACTGGAACCTCATTTGTCGGCCATCAAACTGCAAGACAGCCTGCAATGGTTGGCCAAGTTGCCCGAAAACGAACGTAACGAGGCCATCGACAAAGTCATCGAGGCCTTGAAGAAGCAAGAGAAAGAAGAAGCACGCAAGGCCATGCAGGCCGAAATGGCTGCCAATATGCCCAAAACTCCGACAGCCACACCCACCCTGCCTACGGGGAAACCGCGGGGCGCAGGCGGGAGCTTCCGGACAAACCGGCACGTGGTATTTCTATAACCCGTCGGTCGTAGCCCAAGGCAAACGTCAGTTCCAACGTACGTGGGGCAAACGCCCGTTGGAAGACAACTGGCGGAGAAGCCATAAGAACGAGGACCGCACGGAAGATTTCGGAGAATATGACTACAGCGAAGAGAGCGACAGCCTGATGGCGGCACAAGCCGACAGCATCGCCTTGGCCGACAGCATTGCCGAAGCCCAAGAGCGTATGGCCGACTCATTGGCCAGCGACCCGCACAACCGGGAATATTACCTGCAACAAATCCCGTTCACGGAAGAGCAGTTGCAAGCCTCCAACGACATCCTGCGCGACGCGCTTTATCAGGCCGGCATCCTGGAAATGGAGAGACTGGAAAATTTCGGTTTGGCACGGCGTACCCTGTTGCGTCTTATCGAAACGTTCCCGGACGTAGCCGACAAAGACAACGTGTACTACCATCTATTCCTTATCAACGGCCGACTGAATGACATGGCCGAGGCGGAACAGTATAAACAGCGGCTCATCGAGGAGTTCCCGGACAGCCGGTATGCCATCATGCTGGCCAACCCCAAATACGAGCTTTACGCAAAGCAGGGCAAGCACATAGAGGATTCTCTGTATGCCGCCACATACGAAGCCTACGGCAAGAACGAATATGAGGAAGTGTTCCGCAATTATTCCATTTCGGCTTCGGATTTCCCGGAGGGGGCACACCGCGCTAAATTCATGTTCATACAAGCCATGAGCCAACTGTACGGCGGAGAACGGGACAGCTTCTTGGTCACGTTGAAACAAGTCATTGAGAAATATCCGAAAGACGAAGTAACGGAAATTGCACAAAGCATCGTGAAAGGCATTCAGGAAGGCCGGTCGCTGACCGACGGGAAATACGCGGCAAGCGACATCTGGAGCCGGCGTTCGCTGACGGCCCTGCAAGACTCCACAGCCGAAGCGCAACAATTAAGCGACGAACGCCTCAGCAACTTCGTATTCCTGTTGGCCTATCCGGAAAACAGTCTGGACGAGGACCAACTGTTATATGAGATGGCCCTGTATAATTTCACCAGTTTTATGGTACGCAATTTCGACATCGACATCGTGAAATCCGACGGGCTGGCACAAATGCGCGTCAGCTGTTTCCTCAACTATGACGAGGCACACGCTTACGTCCAAAAGCTATATGCCGATCCGCACATGAGTGTCGTGCTTAAAAACATACGTTCTGTCATCATCTCCGAAAGCAACCTGAAGCTGCTGGGCACGGTCTTCAGTTTCGACGATTACAAGAAGTTCTACGATGAGAAGTTCGCACCGCTGCAAGTGCCGGAGGACCTGAGACTGGACGAACCTACTTCCATCGAAATCCGTACGCCGGACGACGAACCGCCTGCCGGAGACGAAGAATACGAAGAAGAGGAGGAAGACACAGACAGTGGTATTATTTTCTAACATACGAAACCATTACAATGATGAACAACGGTTTATTACTTTGGGTAGACGATGAAATAGAATTGCTGAAAGCGCATATTCTTTTTCTCGAAAAGAAAGGATACGAGGTAGAAACCGTATCCAACGGGCAGGATGCACTGGACAAGTGTAGCGAAACGACCTACGACCTGATTCTGCTGGACGAGAACATGCCAGGCCTGAGCGGGCTGGAAACCTTGTCGCGCATCAAGGAAATCACACCGGTCACGCCGGTGGTCATGGTGACGAAGAGCGAAGAGGAGAATATCATGGACCAGGCCATCGGTTCCAAAATTGCCGACTATCTCATCAAGCCCGTCAACCCCACGCAAATCCTCCTGACCCTGAAAAAGAACATCCATAAGAAAGAAATCGTCACGGAGGTGGCTCAAAACGCCTATCAGCAGAACTTCGGCAAGATTGGCATGCAAATCAATGACTCATTGACGTTCGAGGACTGGAAAGAGGTGTACAAACGATTGGTATACTGGGAACTGGAGCTGTCCGAGACCGACAGCAACATGGACGAAATGTTGGGCATGCAGAAAACGGAAGCCAACCTGGCTTTTGCCAAATTCATACGCAAACACTACGAAGAGTGGATCACCCACCCGAAGACCGCCCGCTGATGAGTCCGGATATCTTCAAAACCAAAATATTCCCCCTGCTGAACCAAGGGGAAAAGGTGTTTCTCATCGTTCTAGACAACTTCCGTTACGACCAATGGCGGACACTCAGTACGGAACTGGCGGATATGTTCCTCATCGACGAAGATATTTATTGCAGTATCTTGCCCACGGCCACACAATATGCGCGCAACGCCATCTTTTCCGGTCTGATGCCGGACAAAATCGCTTAAATGTACCCGGACCTCTGGGTGGACGAAGACGAAGAAGAGGGCAAGAACCTGAACGAAGGTCCTCTCATCCAGACCCAATTGGACCGTTACCGCCGTAAGAATACATTCAGTTACCATAAAATCAATGATTCGACTACGGCCGATAAACTTATCGGCCAGTTCAAACAGTTGGAAAAATATGACTTGAACGTCATTGTGCTCAACTTTATCGACATGCTTTCCCATGCTCGTACGGAATCGAAAATGGTGCGCGAACTGGCTTCCAACGAGGCAGCCTATCGCAGCATCACCCAAAGCTGGTTCCGGCATTCTGCCGTGAAAGACCTGTTCAAGGCCCTGGCCGCAAGCGACTACAAAAATCATCGTCACGACCGACCACGGCAGTATCCGCGTGAAGTCACCGGTCAAAGTCATCGGGGACAAGAACACGAACACGAACTTGCGCTACAAACTGGGGAAAAATCTGAAATACAACCCCAAAGAAGTCTTTGAAATCAAAGACCCACGTAAAGTCCTGCTCCCGGCTCCCAACCTGAGTACGGCCTACATCTTTGCTTCGGGCGACAATTTCTTTGCCTATCCCAATAATTACAATTATTATGTGTCTTACTATCGCGACACATTCCAACACGGCGGCATCTCTATGGAGGAAATGCTCATACCGCTGATAACCCTTCAAAGCAAGAAACGAAATTAAAAACAAAAAACTATATGAAGATTAGAATAGACTCTTTAGACCACATCCACGAGGCTGCCCGGGAATTTATCGCAGCCATGGGCGACAACACCGTCTTTGCCATGTACGGCAAGATGGGAGCCGGTAAGACCACCTTCACCAAAGCCGTATGCGAATGCCTCGGTGTGGAGGACGTCATCACCTCGCCCACCTTCGCCATTGTCAACGAATACCGTTCGGACACTGCCGGCGAACTGATTTACCATTTTGACTTCTACCGTATCAAAAAACTGGAAGAAGTATACGACATGGGCTACGAAGACTATTTTTACAGCGGTGCGCTTTGCTTTATCGAATGGCCGGAACTGGTGGAAGAACTTCTTCCGGGTAATACGGTGAAAGTAACCATCGAAGAGAACGAAGACGGTTCACGCACAGTGAGCTTCTAAAAGTTTGAAAAGTTCATAATAAAGGAAAAAAATAATAGATATTTTCCTTTGAGTTATCAAAAAGAATGCCTATATTTGCAATATAGCAGAAAAGAACAAGGTACAGTAGTTTCAATATGCTGTGAATGTTCTTTCATAAACCTTAATTATGCAAAAATATACTTTCTCATATCAATATGGGAAATGCCCTGATGTAATAGGGCGTGGAAGTGATTCCGCGCCCTATTTTTATGTCTTCTTCAACCAAAGACATGACGCGCACTTGGAAAACAGGTATACCCATGCCAAAACATCTCACCTTACCAAACCAAGAAGCAATCCTCTAATTTACAACTAAATACGAAACAAGAACAAATCTCCGCAGAACGAAAAATCATTCGTCTGCAATTGATTTTCCAATCGGCTGAGAATCGTTTTCCGTTCTGCGGAGATTATTTTTCAAAATGGCGTAGCGGCAGTTCTGTCTTACATTTTTTCACAGACTCGAACCGCTGCCGTCATAAACTTATAAATCAGGATTAATCCTCCTCACCGAAAGATTCCCCGTATTCCAACTCGCCCTGGACCACCCACAGGATATCTTCAGCCGCAAAGTCGCCCATCTTGTCTTTACGGGCCTGACTGATGACGTAATCCACTATTTTGTCCTGGTCGATTTCTATATAGCCGTCCTTGTCGGGCGCCGCATCCAGAATACCGCTATTGGCATAATACTCCACGATGACATCCAGAAAGTAATAAAGCTCTTCGTCCGTAAACTTGTCTTTTACTTCTTGCGGCAAGTAATTTTTGATGAACTCCACCGTGCGTGCATCGTCCTCAGCATCTTGCAGGAGTTCCTGTTCCAAACTGTCCATAACTTATATCTTTAAAGGATGGCCTTCAGCTTTTCCTCGAAAGTACTCTTCGGAGCCGCACCGACTTGTTTGTCCACCACCTCACCGTTTTTAATGAAGATCACAGTAGGCACGTTGCGCACACCGAAACGCATGGCCAAGCCGTCGTTTTCCTCCACATCGCACTTGCCGATGACAGCTTGTTCCTTATATTCTTCTGCCAACGCCTCGATATCCGGTCCGATTTTTTCTTGCACGGGCCACACCATGTCGCCCAGAAATCTACCACCACAGGCTTACCTGAAGCCAACAACTCTTCAAAATTTGAATCTGTAATTGCTAATGCCATTGTATTATTCCTTTTAATCGTTTGTTATTACTGACAAATATACTAATTTATTTTATATGACAGGACGGGTTTGCTTTGAATATAAGAAATTAAATCCTTTTTAACTGACACTTTCGCCAACTTGGATTGCATCGTCAGGTTCATCTGTCCCAACGGGTCGAGAATGTGGAAATAAAGGTCGGTATTGCCGGGACACTCCTTCACGATGTCGGAAAGCGAAAGCACGATATCCTCATCCAACGCATCCAAAGCCACGGATATCGTAATCCTTTCCACCAGAGTGTCTTTCACATCTGCCAGAAAATCAATGCGCCCGATACGGAAATCCAGTTTGAAGGATCCCATTGCCGGGGCTGGCATTTAGCCGTAATATAGAGCGTATTCCCCACATCCATATATGAGCCCCATGTAGGCCAATCCTGTCCGAACAAAGCCAGCTCGTATGCTCCCGTGAAATCCTCCATCGTCACGATGCCATACGGCTTACCTGTCTTGGAGATACCCTTCCGTACGGCCGTGACCATGCCGCCCAGCGTGAGGTCCATATTGACAAACTGTTCCAAATCTTTCAATCCGCCATGTGCACGTTGCACACATTTTGAAGTATGACGGCATAATCGTCCAACGGATGGGCGGACAGATAAATGCCGACCAAGTCGCGCTCCTTGTTCAAACGCTCCAACGAACTCCACGGTTCGGCCTGCGGCACTTCCGGCGTGGCGATTTCCACCATGTCCATATCCCCGAAAAGTGAATTCTGCACGGCATCCTTGTCGGTCTGGTAGCGCGAGCCGTAACGTGCCAACTGGTCGATAAAGCTTTCCCCTTTGGCATTCACGCCGAAATACTGTTCGCGGGTGATGCCGTCGAAACAATCGAAAGCCCCCGAAAGCACCAGGCTTTCCAGGTTATTCCGTTTCACGGCTCCGCTCGGCACACGTTGAATGAAGTCGAAAATGTTCTTATAAGTCCCGTGGGCTTCCCCTTCTTTCACGATGGCGTCCACAGCCGAATCGCCCAAGCCCTTGACGGCCCCCAAGCCAAAACGGATGTTTCCGTCTACGTCCACACTGAACTTCCGGCGGCTGATGTTGACGTCCGGTCCCAAGGTATTGATACCGATACTTTTGCACTCGCTCATCAGCTTTGTAATATCGGTAATGTTCGCCAAACTTCGGCTCATTACGGCCGCCATATACTGGGCGGGGAAATTGGCTTTCAGGTAGGCCGTCTGATAGGCAACCCAAGAGTAGCACGTGGCATGGCTCTTATTGAACGCATACGAGGCAAACTTCTTCCAGTCCGCCCAAATCTTTTCCAGCACTTTCGGGTCGTGGCCATTCTTCTTTCCGCCCTCGATGAACTTGGGATACATGTGATTCAGCTTTTCTATCAGCTTCTTACCCATAGCCTTACGCAATGTATCGCTTCGCCTCGCGTAAAATCGGCCAACTGACGGGACAGCAACATCACCTGCTCCTGATACACCGTGATACCGTATGTGTCTTTCAGATACTTCTCCATACACGGTATGTCGTATTCCACCGGTTTACGTCCTTGTTTACGGTCGATAAAGTCGGGTATATAGTCCATCGGTCCCGGACGGTAAAGCGCATTCATGGCAATAAGGTCCTCGAATGTGGAAGGCTGCAATTCGCGCAAATACTTCTGCATGCCGGGGGATTCGAACTGGAACGTCCCGATGGTGCGTCCGTCGCAATACAGACGATAGGTGGCCGGGTCCGTAATGTCCAATGCGTCCACGTCTATTTCCATCCCGAGACTGTCGTAGATGTTGGCCTGGCATTCCTTGATGATGGAAAGGGTCTTCAGCCCCAAAAAGTCCATCTTGATCAATCCCGTGTCTTCAATCACGGAACCTTCGTACTGCGTACAGCGGAGCTTCTCTCCCGTTTCCTTGTCCTCGGCTGTGTGCTGACCGGCACCCAATCGGACACGTCGTCACGACAGATGATCACACCGCAGGCATGCACGCCCGTGTTCCGCACATTACCCTCCAGCATCCGGGCATAACGGATGGTGTCGCGCAACAAAGGATTCGGCGATGCCTCGGCCTGTTGCAACTCCGGAATACACGAGATGGCATTCGGGAGATTCATTTTACGCGACTTGCCGTTTTCGTCGTCCGGCAACTTGTCCGGTATGAGCTTACACAATCCGTTGGAAATGTCCAACGGCAGCTTTTCCACCCGGGCCACATCCTTTATGGCCAGTTTCGTGGCCATCGTACCATAGGTAATGATATGCGCCACTTTTCTTCACCGTATTTCTGCGTCACCCAACTCAAGACCTTTCCGCGTCCGTCATCGTCGAAATCCACGTCGATATCGGGCAATGAAATACGGTCGGGGTTCAGGAAACGCTCAAACAGCAAATCGTATTCAATGGGATCTATCTTCGTGATACCCAAACAATAGGCCACCGCAGAACCGGCCGCCGACCCACGTCCGGCCCCACGGACACGTTCAACTCGTGACGCGCAGCATTGATATAGTCCTGCACGATGAGGAAGTAACCGGGGAAACCCATCGTCTTCATCACGTGCAACTCGAAGTTGATACGTTCCCGCACATGCTCCGGCAGCGGGTCGCCATAAAGCTTGGCCGCCCCGATATAGGTCAGTTCAGCCAGATAATCGGCTTCCAACTTCAAACGGTAAAGCTTGTCACAGCCACCCAGTTTCTTCACTTTCTGTTCGGCGTCCTCGCGGCTGAGCACCACGTTGCCGTTTTCGTCACGGGTAAACTCCTCAAACAAGTCCTCATCGGTATATTTCTTCCGATAGCCTTCTTCGGTTCCAAATTCTTCCGGAATGGCAAAGTTCGGCATAATCGGCGCATGGTCGATGCTGTAAAACTCCACTTGGTCGCAAATGTCGCAAGTGTTGGCCAATGCCTCCGGCACGTCTGCAAACACTTCATTCATTTCCGCCCGCGTCTTGAACCATTCCTGTTTGGAATAAAGCATACGTTTCGGGTCATCCAAATCACGGTTGGTGCTCAAGCAGATCAAACGGTCGTGTGCTTCGGCATCCTCCTGTTCCACAAAATGGCAGTCGTTCGTACAGACCAACTTCACGTCATATTTACGGGCCAGTTCTATCAATTGCGCATTGGCCCGTTGCTGCAACGGGAAAGTCTCACGGTTGGCCCGTTGGTCCGGATCTTTCACCTCATGGCGCTGAAGTTCCAGATAATAGTTGTCTCCAAACACGCGTTTGTACCACTGCACCGCTTCTTCAGCCCCTTCAAGGTCGCCCGACAGTATTTTCCGAGGAACTTCACCGGCTATACAAGCCGAACAGACAATCAAACCTTCACTGTGCGCCTCCAGTTCAAAACGGTCCGTACGCGGACGCACATAAAAACCGTCTGTCCACGACTTGGAGACCAATTTGACCAAGTTATGATACCCCGTTTCATTTTTAGCCAACACGATTAAATGATACCGCCGGCCGTCCTTTTCTTTTTCCATCTGATCCAGACGACGAGGCGCCACATACATTTCACAACCGAATATCGGTTTGAACAAACGTTTCGGGCCGCCACCAACTCCACGCGAGCCGTGGCCAACTGATCGGCAATCGGAGGCTTTCCGGTTGCGCCTCCGGCACGAAATTCGCCTCAGCCGGTATCGGCTCGTCATTCGCTTCTGCCCGCCTTCTCAGTTCATCGGCTTCTTTCTGCTTCTTTTCTGCCCGTCCACCCATTCTTTCAGGGCCGCATCCTCACCGTTCTCCAACAAGGCGATACGCTTCTTCCACATTTTGATGTCCGCATTCGTACCGCTGTTCTTTTTGGTCGTATAATTAAAAAACTCCTTGATGGCCATCATGTTGCCATGGTCGGTGATGGCCATTCCGCGCATACCGTCTTTCATCGCCTTGTCAACCAAGCGCGACACGCTGGCCTGACCGTCGAGGATGGAATATTGGGTGTGCACATGAAGATGTACGAAGTCCTGCATAATAGTTACAATTTGGTAAAACAGAAATTACGGGCTAAAGTTACGCCACATTGAGGAAACCAACAAAATAAACCTTCGTTTTTTAACATAAAAGACTTTTTAGGGGTCGGCCTTTGAAAAAGAAAGTAGGGAATTTTGCATTTTAACGGAATATAGCTACCTTTGTCCGCTAATACAAGGGGAAAACTCCATGGGACGCAAATTGAATAAATTAAAAAAAAATCAGAATACATCGGGAAGGAACGCACACGCTCATCGCGGGTGCAGGGGTGTTGTTGCTGTTCAACGCCTGCCTTTACTATGCTTTTGAATGCAAGCTCCCTGTTCTATATTTCTGCAACCGTATGCACGGTCATCTACCTTATCGTAGTCAATTTCTTCCGATGCCCGGTCAGACGTTTCGAAGGGGACACGGAAAACGTTGTCGTAGCTCCGGCCGACGGTAAAATCGTCGTGATAGAAGAGGTGGACGAAACGAATATTTCCATGACCGCCGACTGATGGTTTCCATATTCATGAGCTTGACCAACGTGCATGCCAACTGGATTCCGGTGGACGGAACCGTAAGGCTGGTGGAACACCATGACGGAAACTTTCATAAGGGCTTGGCTGCCGAAGGCCAGCATTGAGAATGAACGTTCCACTATCGTCATCGAAACACCGGACGGGGTCTTCATCATGGCCCGGCAGATTGCCGGTGCTATGGCCCGACGCATCGTGACATACGCCCGCGAAGACGAAGACTGTTATATCGACGAACACATGGGATTCATCAAGTTCGGTTCCAGAGTAGACCTTTTCCTTCCGGTCGGGACCAAAGTCAACGTCAAATTGGGGCAAAAGACGGTGGGTAACGAAACCATCATCGCCAAATTATAATAAAATGTTATATGGCAAATATCATCATACGACAGATTCCCAACAGCATTACTTGCTGCAACCTGATTTCCGGCTGTATGGCTACGGGTGCAGCTTTCTACGGTAATTACAGTTGGGCGTTTCTGCTCATTGTCATAGGAGCCGTATTCGATTTCTTCTGATGGGATGTCGGCTCGCGTGCTGAAAGTATCCTCCCCATAGGAAAGGAATTGGATTCGTTGGCAGATGTAGTGACCTTTGGAGTAGCCCCTTCGGCCATGATATTCCATCTGTTCCATCGGGTGGTCTACCCCGACTTCATGGAACCGCTACGCGACGTGATGCCCTATACGGCTTTCCTTATGGCAGCTTTTTCGGCTTTGCGATTAGCCAAATTCAATATCGACACGCGGCAAACATCGTCTTTCATCGGTGTACCTACCCCGGCCAACACCTTGTTTTGGGCTTCGCTGATTGTGGGCAATTACGGTTTTTTTGGTTTCAGAAAAGTTCAATGCTTTCTTCCTTTTCATGTTCATGTTGTTATCCTGTTTCCTTTTTGGTAGCGGAGATTCCCATGTTCGCCCTCAAATTCAAGAACCTTTCCTGGCAAGACAATAAAATTAAGTTTATTTTATCTTGACTTGTATTCCCATGATTATCTTTCTGGGGTTCAGTTGTTTTGCAGCCATCATCGCATGGTATGTCATTCTTTCCGTCCTGACTTCGCGACAGAAAAAACACACTGATTCTGGCATGGTTCTTGTTTATAAGTCCGGCAACAAAGCATAAAAAATTATATTTATGACAGGTCCTTTCGGATGTTTATTCGGTTTACTTTTTGCCTTTTTGGCCTTCCTACTCATTATGGTTCTTAATATAGCCAGAAGAGTACGGAACATCATGTCTTCATTTTCTCCCAAGAACCATAAACAACAGTCTTCATCCGGTAATCCCCACGGACAAACCACGTCGCAAAAATCATTCTCAATCCTCGTCCCACGGTTCGCACAAAATATTCGACGACAACGAAGGGGAATATGTGGACTACGAGGAAATCAAATAAAAGAAACCTAACGCTTCCCTTAAAGAAGTCTTTCAGCAAAGCCACGGACTCGTCCGCCATCACACCACTCACCACTTCCGTTCGCGGATGTATGGGCTTGCGGTGCAAACATCCTGTATCCTCTTTTTCATCCGTTGCCCCGTAGACCAGGCGTTTCACCTGTGCCCATCCGATGGCCCCCGCACACATCACACACGGTTCCAAGGTTACGTAAAGCGTACATTCGTTCAAATACTTTCCGCCTAAAGCATTGGCAGCCGCCGTAATCACCTGCATCTCGGCATGGGCCGTCACATCCGTCAACGTTTCCGTCAGATTATGTGCACGTGCCAGAATACGGTCGCCGCAAACGACTACGGCCCCTACCGGTATTTCATCCTCTTCATAAGCACGCCGCGCCTCTTCCAGCGCTTTTTTTCATGTAAAAAGCATCATCTGCCATATCTTCACAATTTAGTACATGCAAAAGTAAGATTTCTGCAAGGATTCACCAATATTTTTAATAAATTTGCAGCACGGGAATCCAACAAATCGATATGGCCGCGCACAATGAACTGGGAAAAGAGGGGGAACTACTGGCTGCAAATCATCTGCAATCAGAAGGTTATGTCATCCGACACCGGAACTGGAGGTGCGGACACAAGGAATTGGACATCGTGGCCGAAAAGACGGCACGCTGGTCTTCGTGGAAGTAAAGACCAGAAAAGACGTTTTATTCGGACTCCCCGAAGACGCTGTCACAAACGGGAAAATACGACGCATTGTCAGTTCGGCCGACGCCTACTTGCGCAAATACGCCATCGACCTTCCGGTACGCTTCGACCTTATCACCATCGTAACGGGAGAAAACGGGCTTCCCCGGCTAAGGCATATAGAGGACGCCTTTTACCCGCCGCTATACTGACCTGCAACACGATTAGAATATTTTGAATATGACGCATTCACTTTACATATTGGACGATTCGCCATGGTTTGAATGGATACGACTCCACTCGACAGATTCCACCATCGATTTCCTGAAACACTATCGTCCTGTTTCTCCGAAAGACATGATTCTGGTCACGGCAGACTTCCAGACTGCCGGACGCGGACAAGCCGGCAACTCTTTGGGAGTCGGAAGCCGGTAAGAATCTTTTGTTCGGGCTGCTCTTCCATCCCCGTGAAGTGGAAGCCAACCGGCAGTTCATCCTGTCCCAGGCCGTGGCACTGTCTATCTGCGAAACGTTGTCCGACTACGCCGAAGACATCCGCATCAAATGGCCGAACGACATCTACTGGAAGGACCGGAAAATCTGTGGCATGCTCATCGAAAACACCTTGGTAGGACGATGTATCGAGAATTGCATCATAGGAGCCGGCATCAATATAAACCAACAAACGTTCTGTAGCGATGCCCCCAATCCGGTCTCGCTCCGGCAAATCACGGGAAAAGAACAAGAACCGGTATTCATCTTAGCCGACACCATCAAACGCTTCAAGGACTATTATCGGAAAATCCAACAAGGCCAAACGGAGGACATCGTCCGTAACTACCGGGAACGGCTTTACCGGCACAACGGTTTTCATCTTTACCAAGACGCGGACGGCGTTTTCGAAGCTGAAATCCACGACGTGGAACCCACCGGGCATCTGGTCCTGACAGACAGGGACGGCACGACACGAAGATATGCCTTCAAGGAAGTAAGCCACCTGATACCGTCGGACACAACCCTGTCCGCCCCATTCGTACTTTTTAACCCACCAAAATACTTTATTATGGCTAAATTCAAAAGAATACTCCTCAAACTGAGCGGCGAGAGCCTCATGGGAGAACAACGTTACGGCATCGACGAAAAGCGTCTGGCCGAATATGCGGAACAAATCAAAGAAGTGCACGACATGGGCGTGCAAATCGGCATCGTCATCGGCGGCGGCAACATATTCCGCGGCCTGAGCGGTGCAGGAAAGGGATTCGACCGTGTCAAAGGCGACCAAATGGGCATGTGCGCCACGGTCATCAATTCGCTCGGACTGAGCAGCGCCCTGGGAGCCATCGGCGTAAAAAGCCGCGTGCTGACCGCCATCCGCATGGAGCCTATCGGCGAGTTTTACAGCAAATGGAAAGCCATCGAGTGCATGGAAGCCGGAGAAGTGGTTATCATGAGCGCCGGCACGGGCAATCCTTATTTCACGACCGACACGGGTTCCCGTTGCGCGGCATTGAAATCGAAGCCGACGTGATGCTTAAAGGGACGCGTGTGGACGGCGTGTACACGGCCGACCCGGAAAAAGACCCCACGGCCACGAAGTTCAGTGAAATCACATACGATGAAATCTACCACAAAGGCCTGAAAGTAATGGACCTCACCGCAACTACGATGTGCAAGGAAAACCATCTGCCCATCTACGTTTTCAACATGGACGTGTACGGCAACCTGAAAAAAGTAATGGAAGGAGAAAACATCGGGACTTTGGTACACAACTGATTCCATATCCGCCTCGGAACGACCGACAAATAAAACGCAATGCCCGTCATGTCGCATACATGACGGGCATTTTATACTCCAATAACAGCAATCAGTGGGATACAGAATCCGAAAACACGTTAATCACCACCACACCGGCAATAATCAAAGCCAACCCCAACACGGCCGGCCAGTCAAGATGCTGTTTGAACACCGTGAAACCGATGACGGCTATCAGCACGATTCCCACGCCCGACCAAATGGCGTATGCAATGCCCACCGGGATGTGTTTCAGCACCAAGCTAAGGCAATAAAAAGCCGCCGCATACCCGGCTACCGTCACCACCGAAGGCCAAAACTTCGTGAACTGCTCGCTTTGTTTCAGAAAAGAAGTCGCCACTGTTTCAAAAACAATAGCCATCAACAATACCAAATAACTCTTCAGCATATCCCTCTCTTTTTAGAATGAAACTACAAAGATAGGTTTTTAAAAGAAAAAGAGCAAATAAGATGAAAACGAGTACCGTGTCAGAAGACTTTCCGATAATTCCTCCTCCGTTTTATTGCAGATGAATAAAAAATCCGCTACTTTTGTTTTTTAAAGTATCATAGTATCAATATATCATCTTAACAAAAGAACAGATTATGGCAGATTCAAAGACTATCCTTGACGAAGCGCAGGAGAAAATGGACATGGCGGTAATGTATCTGGACGAAGCCTTGGCGCACATCCGTGCGGGAAAGGCTGATATCCGTTTGCTCGACGGCATCCGTGTGGATTCCTACGGTTCCATGGTACCTATCAATAATGTAGCAGCCGTCAACACACCCGATGCCCGCAGCATCGCCATCAAGCCGTGGGACAAAACATGTTCCGCGTCATCGAAAAAAGCGATTATAGATTCCGAATTGGGCATCATGCCGGAAAACAACGGTGAAATTATCCGTATCGGTATCCGCCCTTGACCGAGGAACGCCGCAAACAGTTGGCCAAACAATGTAAGGCCGAATGCGAAACGGCAAAGGTCAGCGTACGCAATGCACGCCGTGACGCCATCGACGCCCTGAAAAAGCCGTGAAAGACGGTATGGCCGAAGACGAACAAAAGAACTCGGAAGCCAAACTGCAAAAAGGTGCATGACAAGTACATCAAACAAATCGATGACTTGTACGCGGCCAAAGACAAAGAAATCATGACCGTCTGATGCGAGGGCTCGTCATCCGTAATACAGGAAGCTGGTACGTCGTCCGCACGGACGACGGCCAGCTTGTCGATTCTAAAATCAAAGGAAACTTCCGCCTGAAAGGCATACGCAGCACCAACCCAGTGGCCGTAGGCGATTTTGTGCAGATTACCGTTAATGCGGGGGACGGCTTTCATCACAGAGATAGAAGACCGTAAGAACTACATCATTCGGAAAGCTTCCAACCTGTCCAAACAAAGCCACATCATCGCAGCCAACGTAGACCAGGCTTTTTTAATCGTGACCGTCAGCCATCCGGAGACTTCCACCACCTTCATCGACCGATTCCTGGCTTCGGCCGAAGCGTACCGCGTCCCGGTATCGCTCGTATTCAACAAGACCGATTGTTACGATGCCGACGACCTCCGCTACATGGAAGGCATGATGCACCTGTACACCACCATCGGCTATCCCTGCCATGCCTGTTCCGCATTGCAGTCCATCGGTATCGACGCGCTGCGCGACAGCCTGAAAGGCCGGACCACTTTGCTCTCGGGCCATTCCGGTGTAGGAAAGTCCACTTTGCTGAACACGTTGATACCCGACCTGAACGTACGGACGGCAGAAATATCCGCCGCACACGACACGGGCATGCACACCACGACATTCAGCGAAATGTTCAGTCTGCCCGGCGGCGGTTATGTCATCGACACCCCCGGCATCAAAGGATTCGGCACGTTCGACTTCGAAAAAGAAGAAATGGCACACTACTTCCGCGAAATTTTCCGGATTTCGGCAGACTGCAAATACAACAACTGCACACACACCCATGAACCGGGTTGCGCCGTGCGTCGCGCCGTAGAGGAACATCTCATCAGCGAAAGCCGCTATGCCTCTTACCTGAACATGCTGGAAGACCGGCATGAAAGCAAATACCGGCAAGGTTATTAACATTTCAACTACTCTCCATGGAAATCATTACCATCATCATCCTGTTTCTGTTCTGTACCCTTCTGTTGGCCGCAGAACTGTTCATCCTGCCGGGCACAGGCGTGGCCGGCATCGCCGCAATCTGTTGTCTGGTGGGTGCCAATTACTTCACCTTCGTCTGGTTCGGACTTACCACAGGACTTTGGTTATCCGCCGCGTCACTCGTAGCCTGCATCCTCGTAGGCTATTGGATGCTACGTTCCAAGACACTGGAAAAATATTCATTGCACAAGTCCATCGACTCCACCGCCGCCACACAGGATCAACTTTCCGTACAGCCCGGCGACGAAGGAGTAGCCGTCACCCGCCTGGCCCTCATCGGCAATGCAGACATCGGAGGCCGGTTGGTGGAAGTCAAATCTGCCGACGGTTTTCTGGACGAAGGTACTCCCGTAATAGTAGTTCGCGTAGAGGACGCCCAAATCACAGTCAAAAAGAAATAAACATATTATTCACCCTTTAATTTTCTGATATCATGTTATTAGATCCAGTTGTTTTTCCGGTATTCATTGCCATTGTCGCCATCGTTATCCTGGCGATATTTTTCCATTTCGTACCGTTCTTCCTTTGGCTTTCCGCCAAAGTCTCCGGCGTACACATTTCGCTCATCCAGCTATTCCTGATGCGCATCCGTAACGTGCCGCCCGGCGTCATTGTGCCAAGCCTCATCGAAGCCCATAAGGCCGGCCTGAAGAACATCACCCGCGACAATCTGGAAGCCCACTACATGACGGGCGGACATGTGCAACGCGTGGTACATGCCTTGGTTTCGGCATCGAAAGCCAACATCGACCTGCCTTTTTGAAAAGGCCACGGCCATAGACCTGGCCGGCCGCGACGTGTTCGAGGCCGTGCAGACTTCCGTCAATCCGAAGGTAATCGACACGCCACCCGTGGCCGCCGTAGCCAAAAACGGTATCCAGTTGATAGCGAAAGCCCGTGTCACCGTACGCGCCAACATCCACCAACTGGTGGGAGGTGCAGGCGAGGACACCATCCTGGCCCGTGTAGGCGAAGGTATCGTTTCTTCCATCGGATCGGCCGAAAACCACGAGCAAGTTCTGGAAAATCCGGACTCCATCTCCAAATTGGTACTCAAAAGGGTCTGGATGCCGGTACGGCCTTCGAAATCCTGTCCATCGACATTGCCGACATCGACGTAGGTAAGAACATCGGTGCCACCCTGCAAATCGACCAAGCCAACGCCGACAAAAACATCGCGCAGGCCAAGGCCGAGGAACGCCGTGCCATGGCTATCGCCGCCGAACAGGAAATGAAAGCCAAGGCGCAGGAAGCACGTGCCGAAGTCATTCAGGCCGAAGCCGAAGTGCCCAAAGCTTTGGCACAAGCCTTGCGCGACGGTCACATGGGTTTCATGGACTACTACAAACTGGAAAATCTGAAAGGCGACACAGCCATGCGTGAGAACATCGGCAATCTGACGAAAGACGGAATGAAAGATATTCTGAAGTAAACCGGGCATCATTTTCCCGATCACCCCATAAACCTCTTTCTTCTCCCCTAAAAAGGAGGAAAGAGGTTTATTCTTTACCCACGTTCAAACGGCAGGCTCTGCCCGGGCAGGCCAAAAGTAAGGAAATCACATAACAACGCTCCGAAATACACTGCTCACATTTTCAAGATGTTATGATGGCTAAAAAATCTCCTGAGATTGGAAAATCAATCTCAGGAGAACTTTTTTTCGTTTGGCTGAGAATGAATTTTCAATCTCAGCCAAACGATTTGGCGGATTGCGGTGTATATTCTTTTCATGGCATTCCTTTTAATACAATCTCACTTCAGTATTAACCTTAATGCAGCATAACCTTCCGCACATAAACCTTTCCTTGTATTTCAACACGAACCAAGTATAATCCGACTGGCAGTTTATTACAATAGTGGATACCATCCCGTACGCAGCCACTTTCAACAGCCCGGCCATCCATACCTATCACTCTAAACCTTGCCTCTTCAGGAGCATAAATACAAATGCAATGTTCCGTAGGATGGGCCGACACTAACAGGTTCGGGGATAAAACCGTTCCGGTAATTCCATCTTCCTCATCATCCTCCCATCCGGCCGATGCTTCTTTGTCTTCTTCCTCCATCACCGTATTTACATTAGACCAGATTTCTATTTCGGATATATTGCAAGCAGCCGACCAATTATATACAGCCAAGTACCTGTACTTTCCCACAGGCCCTACGGTATAGCAACCTTCCGCACCGTCCTCAGTCAGCCAAGTATTCTCTAAAACGGGAATCCCGTCATAAATGTTTCCATTAGTACGCAAGACATCCTTCGCCTCCGATTGGTTCCATTCTCCTTTGAATCCCCCTTCAACGGTATTACCTAAAACCTTCATTTGTTCTCTCGTATCTTGCGTCACACCGTCATTATAACAAGAAAGCCGGTTTATCTCCAAACCGCCCTCCCCGAAATCGTATACCAAAAATACTGGTGCCTCAGTCCTATTGGTGTATCCTTAATACCATCGGAGGCCGCTATCAAAGCCGCCTCCGATTCATTAGTCTTGTCATTCCCATTCGCATCATATACATTCACCGCCACAGCCTTCTCATTTATATCCACCGGTTTCAGTTCCGACTTCTCCAAAGGCACAATACGAAGTTCTTTTAAATCTAATGTATGCCCCTTTCCTTGCATATACACTCTTAACACGGTGGCCCCACACCTGACGGTCACGGTTCCCAACAGCTTTTCCGTCCAACCATTGGAAGGCTGTAGTTCCTTTCCCCTTTTTTTTTCTCCTCCGTCAACGGCTACAAACAGTTTTGTTCCGGCTGACGAACTCCGGTAAGTGGCGTACACATTATACCGTTTTTCCACATTTGCGTCCATATTGTCATCCGGTGCCGGGAATACCATGGTATAACTCATCCATTCTCCGTGTTCCATGTCCGTCACATAAACCTCGTCCCCTCTTTTCCTATTTCTACCGTGCCATCCGTCCGGTAAACCGACGACCGCTCCTTTCCGACATTATGATACGTGTGCATCTCTCCATCTCCTGTATAAAAATCATAGTCGACAGCTTTTATCACACACGGAATCGTAGGCATCCCCGACACCCGAACTCCGTCCTTCCATGTCCCGGCGTCGCCGACCATCCAATCCGTACGTTTCTTCGTCAACGTCCCCCAACCGGCCCATTCATAATACCAAAGGTGCTACGCCCCAGTTTTCATGCCCATAATCCGCCATCATCTTGTCATAAGCCCGCTGTAGCCAAACATAATCGTCTACAGATACGCCTGCCCTAACCCGGTAATGTTCCAACGCTTGCGTCTTCCATCCACCCGGTCCAAACACTTTACCTCGATCGGCGGATGCCATGCTTTTGGCTTCCCAACGCTTGGAACGGCTTACTGCCTGGTAGAATTTACCGTTCTCAAAAGTGCACTCCTCCTCATTGGCCGTGTAAGCCGTAGGTTCCCATGGTTGCATTTGGTCGGGAAAAGACATTATCCCCGAAAGGTTGTATCGGATGTTGAATTCAATTCCTTTTAGAATCCTGTTATCCAACCAACCATATAAAGAGTCACCTTGATTCCAAGCCATTTCCGCGATTGCAGTATAATTTCCGATACCTCCCATCGTATGTCCTTGGTCACGACAAGACTCCTGACACTGTCCGTTACGATAAATATAATAACGCAGTGCCTCATCGGAATGGTATTCTTCCCCGGAAGCAGGCCATGTCACATTATAATCCCGTTTAAACTCATCCTCGCTAATCAGACTACCCTGTACCGGGGGTCCGGCCTGATAAGGCAAATCGTCCTTACGCCCGGGCAAGCAAGCCAAATAACGATAACCTCTGTCATACATCGTATCATTATCCAAATAAATCCCCATAGCCATCAAGCCACGGACTGCGAACAATCCTTGATTGCCGAAACGTCCCGGGTCGAACTTATAAATATTCCAATAAAAAGACACTCCATTCTTATTGTCATCCGATGACTTATAGGAATCTGCCGAGACTTTAGTACTGTAAAACGGATAAACCAGCATTTTCTTGAAGGCTTCTTTTGATCTTCCGGACGCCATCCTTCATAAGCACGCAACAACTCGGCCGCCTCTATCAACATGTATATCTTGCCGTTGTCGAGAGGTGCCGTTCCACGACTACTGGCATTCACCAAACGATTATACCGGTTCAACCTTTTCACGGCATCATCTGCATAAGCCTTGTTACCCGTAATATGGTAAAGCAATGCCATATCATGTGCCCGGCGTCCGTCGGCTCCAATGGTTCCATTGAATTTGCCCTCTTTAATTTGTGTGATATCTGCATAATTACCATCACCGATTTGTGAGTAGCCGTCTTTCAACATGTGCTGAAACGTGGTATAAAACGGCTCCTGCCGGGCCTCTACCATCGCTTTCATCCTATCCAGGTCTGCCTGTGTGTAAGTGATACCCGGATGGACAAAAGTCCTTTTCTGTGCCTGGCCTTGCAAAAAAGACGAGCATCCCTAAAGCAAATGCCACTTTCCTCCATACTTTCCCCCTTCTTCATTATTCCCAACTTGTTTATCATGGCTTCCATATATTACATTACCATTTACCCTTATATGATTGTATACGAACGAAGCGGCATATACGCGTAAGCCCGTCTGCGTTTTAACACTATTTATGACGATACACCCGTTATAACGCTTCTCCCTTATACTTTTTGTATTGCCGCGTCTCCTCCCGATTAATTTCCCGCAAATGTATGGCCGCACCTCCACGGGGTCTCAAACGGAATTTCAATACCTGCGAAGCATTGACCCGTTTGTATACGCATTTTACATGGGTCCGGGTTTTTACCTCTTCTCCGCCATCCGTATATATTTGAGCCAGATATGTCTTCCCCTCTTCCAAGAAAGAAAGGGGGAACATCTTCCTCCGCCCCGTCATTATTGGTCAAAAGCCCTACAAACCATTCCTTCTCCTTACGCCGGGCCATGACTATCCCCTTACCCGGATGTCCGGAAAGCACCTTGGAATCATCAAATATCGTAGGCAGGTTCTCAAACCATTCTATTTCCGGTTCTCCTTGATAAGCCGAAGGTTTATCGTACCAGAAAAGGGTCTGCAACGGACTGTAAAATACCAGCGAAGCTGCCAACTGATGGGCATGTGTATTCTTCAAACGCTCGTCATAATAACAGATGGTGTAGTCTGCCGCCCCGTTTATCATACGCGTAAAAGGCAGAATGGTGTTGTGCGTTGCATCCGGAAACTCCTCGTTTCCTAAAATACCCTCCTGTGTCAGTAAATTAGGATAGGTACGACTGAAACCAGAAGGCCGGAACTCATCGTGGATGTTCATCAAAAAGATGGTTCTCCGCAGCCAAACGTACCAAATCATGCAACCATGTAGCCCATCGGTGACTTGCATACTGTACAAAACCCGACTTTACCCCTACTATCCCCCATTCATGCAAGATAGGAAATAATTCACGCGCTTGTTTCATCAATGCATGCTGGTTGACATACAACCAGACTCCTACTCCTTTTCCTTTCGCATACTCAACGATACGCGGCATATCCAATGTCTTCACGACCTTTGTGGCATCTCCGTCATGCGATCCACAAGGCATATACCATTTCCAATCGAAAAGCATATAGGGTATGTGATGATTGGCGCAAAAATCCACTGTTTCTATGGCTCCTTCCGTAGTCATTGTCACTTCACGCATGATCTTTCCCGGCTTCACCCATTGCGCCGCATCGACAATCTGACATGCAGGATTCAAATTCTGTATGATATCATTATGTTCCAACAAATCTCCCGGACGGTCAGCCGCCATGATGACTTTCCACGGTGTGGCACAATAGGTCACCACATCCACAGGACTATACATGACAGAAACCAACGTATTAGCCTTCTTTTCCGAAGCCACAAATTTAGTCAGACACCAATCATCCACATCCGCATCAACCAAAGCTACCCACTTTCCTCCCGGCAATTCCACGGTCAAAGCCCGTTCCACCGAATGTTTGATGCTGCTTATGGGCAGATATTCAAACTTAGCTTGCGCCCATTGCTCAGTCCAGGCCATAGAGAATGAAGGAAAAGTATATTCCGTTAAATCTGCCGTTACCTTATGAAAAATAGCTTTGGGATGTTCCGGAAGAAAGTAACGGAAAGCAATACCTTCATCGTATGCCCGTACCTCCATATTCAGTCGGTAATCCGAACCATCCTTTTTGGAAAGGTACATCGTGGCCGATCTATAATGGTCACGTACCACGCTACGCTCTCCGTACAGTGGATTCCAGATTTCATCGTGAAGAGGATGATATGTCACAGAATCAACGTCCATATTATCCATCCAACATCCAGGTTGTTCCAAATCACGCACTCCAAGTGACATTTCCCAGACACGATTGTCCATATCAAGTCCTGCACGAGACGTTTTCTATCACAGGAGCTCCCCGATAATCCACACGATAACACAATTCATTCGTCCCCGAAGCCGTTCGACGTACCTCAAAAGAAACATAATGAGACCCATCGGGAGAAAACAGCTCCATTTTCGGTTCACTCTCAGCCCATAATGCCGATACGCCCCCAAACATGAGCACCAACACTTTTACTTTTTTCATTAGTTTCATTTTAATCTTATTAATATCTTCCATGTAAATTATCCAATTATCCACTTCTCCACCCTTGACTATACGCCACCTCTGGCAAGAAGACAATATTACTCTTATAATTAAATACGTTTCAGTGATGTTTATTACGCATTCAAACATCCATAATATAACACAAAATATATTAAATCACAGTATTGACAACATAGCAGGCATTATTGGGCATTTTCTCAAATCTCATCCGATAATACCGTAAAAAAACAGAGCGTAACAAATATACGTTCAAGCTATCTGCTACACTCTCCAATATAAGAATAAGGAAAGAACCTCCTCCCTCTACTTTTCCCGCTACTTAGCTTCTTGTCCCCGCCGCTTCATCGCGGTCCGACCATTTCTTCAGGCGTTTGTATTCCTTTTTTGGTCAACCGCATGAAAGAACCGTGCTGCGGTGCCTCCACCCCTTCTATGGTGACAGGGGAATGGAAATTCTGCATACGTTCGTCGGCCTGACAGATACGATACTGCCGGGGTTTCGTGGAATATTGGATATAGGCCACCCGCCAAGTGCTGTCTCCTATGGGTCCATACGGTTGGCTGTTGTCGGGCCCATAGAGCCGCAAGGCATTCCTTCCGGAGTCTTTGCCGGACCGGCATAGAGTACGGGGTGATCCTTGAAGTACTGCGGCAGATCCTCGCCTGCGTCAAGACGTGCCTTCAGTTTGGCATGTGCTATGTCGCGTGCAACGATGATTGTTCCGTTGAGGCTGAGGCGTGTAGATACAGGATACTGTGACAGAATCTTGCAAACCTCGCTCATTGGCTGGTTGAGGTCTATCTTAACGGCGTTGCCTTCGCCTGCCTTGCGCAGCTCTTCAGGTATCAGCTCGCCTGGGTTATCGTCAAGTTTCTCAATCCATATACCGTCCTTGTTGATCTTAGCCTTGATGTTACGGTCGGCAGAGCAGCTTACGCCAAGACCGATGGGGCATGATGCGCCGTGGCGCGGCAGACGGATAACGCGGATGTCGTGAGCAAAGTATTTGCCGCCGAACTGAGCTCCGAGTCCAATCTTGTGAGCCTCCTCGAGCAGCTCTTTCTCCAGTTTTACGTCGCGGAATGCGCGTCCTGTCTCGTCGCCTGTTGTAGGCAGGTTGTCATAATAGTGAGTAGAAGCCAGCTTAACTGTCAGCAGGTTCTTCTCAGCCGATGTACCGCCGATAACGAAAGCAATGTGGTAAGGAGGACAAGCGGCTGTGCCGAGAGTCTTCATCTTCTCAACCAGGAACGGAACCAGAGTGCCCGGGTTCTGTATTCTTGCCTTTGTCTCCTGATAGAAATATGTCTTGTTGGCAGAACCTCCGCCCTTAACCACGCACAGGAACTTATACTCGCAGCCCTCTGTAGCTTCGATGTCTATCTGTGCAGGCAGGTTGCAGCGTGTGTTAACCTCCTCATACATGCTCAGCGGAGCATTCTGAGAGTAGCGCAGGTTCTCTTCTGTATATGTCTTGTATACGCCTTTCGACAGAGCCTCCTCGTCGCAGAAGCCAGTCCATACCT
>VOFE01002481.1_pt1 | contig 56564 bp, 80 predicted proteins | sample 5384071 | NCBI WGS metagenome assembly VOFE01 (sample SAMN12384724, study PRJNA508395) | human gut metagenome | isolation source: healthy gut D | host: Homo sapiens
TGCGCTTCTATCTCCCGCTTCCAGCTTGGCTGCCGCTTTGGTTCGGCAGCCACCCCTCGGTATCGTACCTTCATGCTCTTCATTCCACCACTTTTTTCCCTTTGCCTATGACAGCAGTTTATCTTTTTTACATTCCGGCTTCATCTGCCGGCAGACCATACGTCGCCCCTTCGATGACGATACGCCTGCCTGCCAAAAACCATGGCTTCCGCGATCTTCCGACGGGCATCCTCATAGATCCGCGTCACCGTAGTCCGGGAAATATTCATACGCGCAGCACACTGTTCCTGCGTAAATTTTTTATAGTCCAACAGCCGGATGACCTCAAACGCATCCACTCCCAAAACAACGCAGCTCTCACTCCCCCCCGCGGGCACGAACTCTGTCACTTGGGGCATCGAACAGATGTTACGGCACTTATTTGGCCTTGCCAACAAACCTCACCTCGCTTTAAAGCTTGCATTATCATACAGCGATTATGAACATATGTCAATAATAATTTTATGGAATAAAAAAACTCCCGCCTACTAACAAGGCGGAAAGTTTTTTACTTTGCAAATCTTTCAATTAGGGCGGAATCTCCGTCCTCCCCTGTGACTTCTTCTCTTCTCCTGCCTTTTGTCCGGAAGAGACCTCACGCTCCCCGGCCAGCGATGCGCTGCGGTCCGCTTTTTGGGTACGGCGCAGGCTGTACTTCCGGAACGTGACCAGAAATACCAACAAGAAAAAGGCCACCCCAAACTAGAGAGCTGCGTCATAGCAGGAATTTCTCCGAGTAACTCTTTCCCAAAGCAACAGAGCCAAATTTGCAAAGGAATAGGTAACCGTGAAAATCACCGCGCAAATCCCTGCGACAAAAGACGTTTAGCCGCGCCTTCTTCATCCATCACCAGCCAATAACTTGCACAGATAAAACAGCGCCAGAAGGGTAGATGCGCCGCCGATCACAGCAAAAAAGTTCTCCACAAAGGAGGAAGATTTGGCATAGAACACATAGACCAGAACCAGATAGGCCACACCCCAGACGACGGCGGTCAGATAGAGCAGAGGCACGCGGGCCAGATTATTTTTCCCCTGGAAAAACCCCAGAACACATAGAACTGTATTACCCCAAACAGCAGGCATGCAACAATGAAAGCCACATGGATCGCACCGCGCTGGTGGAATCATAGGCGGAGGCGCCCGTTTTCTGGTAGTTCATATAATCCAGGAACTGGAGTACTGAAAGAGGCCAAAAGCGCCGCGCCCGACAACACGGAAACCACCCCCAGCGCCGTATTTTTCGGGGCACATAGGGCCCGAAATACCGGCGGGATCTGAAGCACATCACGCAGGCGAGAAGGCACGAAATCACCACAAAGCCCAGACAAATCCAGGCCATAAGGCCATTGTCCGTATAGAAGCCGGTTTCATAATCATAAAAAAAACAACATCTGCACCACTCGCAGAAGCACTCCGCCTGCAAAACCCACGCAGGTGACCTTTAATGCGTTGCCAACATTCATACCATCCATTCCTTGTCTATAAAATCCCGAAGGAATATTATTTTTTCGGATAAAAGGAGATTATAGCATAAATCGGTCCGCTTTCAATAGTTTTTTCCAAGGGAGAAAGACATGCATAGAAAAGCCGCCCGAAGGAAACAAGCCCTTGGGGGCGGCAAACCCGTCAAACTTTCAAATCAGCGCTGGCTCAGCGGAACATAACGCTGGTTCTGGGGCAGCGCCGATAAGCCGGACGCATAATACGGCGCCGGTGGTCAATTCCTCGATACGATGCGCACACCAGCCCGCGATACGGGGAGACTGCAAACATCGGGGTAAACAGCTCCTCGGAATACCCAACATCTCATAGATCAATCCTCGAATAGAAATCCACATTGGCACTGATGACCTTGGAGTTTCCGGTGACCCGCTGGAACGCCTCTGGAGACAACCTTTCCACCAACTCATTACAAGGCGAACTTGTCGCCGAATCCTTTTCCGCCAAGCCCTTGGCCTTGGATTTCAGGATAACCGCCCCTGGGGTCTGACAGCGTATAAATCGCGTGGCCCAACCCATAATCAGGCCGCGTGGTCCGCCTCCCCTTTCAGGATTTTTTTCAGGTAACGGCCCACCCCTCGTCTTCATCTTCAATCCTTCACGTGCTCCATTACATCGTCCATCATATGCGGACCCGATGGTTTGCGCCGCCATGCTGAAGCCCTTCAGTGAACCGATAGCGCGCCTATGGCCGAATAAATATCGGTCCCCGCAGAAGCACCCGGGTGGTAAAGGTGGAATTGTTGCCGCCTCCGTGCTCTGCATACAAAGATCGAGCCGAGCTTCTTCCTTCTTCCGATCAGGGCGCAAAGCGTTCAAAAATAGCTTCGGCTGTACAGTGGCCCTGTTCAAAGGGGTGAAAGAACATGCTTCCTTATCAAAATGACGGCGCTTTACCTGATAAGCATAGGACATGATGGCTGGAAGCCGGGCGATCAGGGAAATGCTTTGCCGCATGTTATTTTCGAGAGAGAGAGATCGTCCGGATCGTCGTCATAAGAATAGAGACCCAGTACGGAACGGGCGCTTGTTCATAACATCCTTGGAAGGCGTCTTGATAATCAGATCCCTCGGGGAAATATTCCGGCAGTTCCCGGTTGTCATACAGCAGGCCGCAATACGGTCAAACTGTCTGCGATTGGGCAGCTTGCCGAAAAATGAGCAGCCAGACTACTTCTTCGAAGCCAAACCTGTCTTCCTTTTTCACAGCCTGCCACAATATCGGATACGCTGATGCCGCGGTACGTAAGCTTTCCTTCATCCATTTTATCGCCATCCGCAATCAGATACCATGCACATTGCACACATGGGTCACCCCGCCATACGCCGGTGCCGTCCGCATTGCGCAGGCCGCGCTTTACCCGGTTCTGTTCTATACTCTTCCTTTGTAATCGCGTTAAAAGCGCACGATACTCCTCACACAACTCCTGAATCGTCGTACTGGTGCTGCTCTCATTGTTGAGCCGCTGCATAATGCACCCCGCCTTTCACCAATAATTTTCTAACCGGCCCCCTCCGCCCGCAAAAACGAGTCAGAACGTTCTGGTTCCATACGCTTTCTAAAAATTTTAAAAAAAAAAATGTAGATTGATTTTACTGCAATCCATTCAACAAGTCAACCCGTTTTTGCAATTTAAATTACATTGACTTTCATTTCTCTCCCCTAAAATTCAATATCTTAATAAAAATCCCGAGATACATGCATAATTCAAAAACAAATCATGTAAAAAGGAGATTGATCACATGTCAAACAAAACTAGGGGAACCCATTTCAAACGTCTGCTGCTTTCCTTTCTGGTTCTGTATACTGCATACAGTCTGATCCCTACGGCTGTGTACGCAATCGGGAAGATGGGCAACTCAGATGCCTCTACCAAGACAAACCGGGAGGCCTCCGCTTCGGAACCGGAACCCTACTCCAGGGCTCCGCAAGATTCCCCTCTCCGGAAAACAGTTCACCTGCATTTTTAGACGGGAGACGCCTGCCCGCTCCTGTCCAGCAGCACAGCGTCCAAAAATTCTTTCTTTACCGTCTATGATGCCGGGACAAAACAGCTGCTCAAGGTATCTGAACAGGAGTTTCTCGTCTCAGCCCCTAGCCTGTGAAATGGACTTATCAGCGCCGGAGGAGGCGCTCAAAGCGCAGGCTGTCGCCATCTATACGCTCTACAGCTACAAGCGGGCATCCGGCGAAAAAGTGAATGGCGCAGACTTTGCCTGTGACAGCAGCTGGCTGGTATACGTTCCAAAAGAGGCCATGCAAGAACGCTGGGGAGAAAATTTTGAAGAATACTATGCTGTTTTAAAGCCATTGCGGAAAGATGTCTGCGGGCAGCAGCTCACGGTAAACGGCCGCACTGCCTGCGCCATATTTCGCAATCTCTGCCGGCAATACGGAGACGGCAGAAAATGTGTGAGGGGCCCGGCCTGTCCCTATCTTCAAGCCGTAGCCAGTCCAGGGGATGCGTTCTGCGACGGGTATCTCTCAGCGAAGCGGTTTCAGCGCTGATGAGATCAGGGATGCCCGCCGGACAGCTTGCGGAAAAAAAACTTCGATTTTCCGGACCGGAAGAGGATTGGTTCCCAAAACCAGGAGCGATCTCCTTCTGGTTATACAAAAAGCATCCAGCTGGGCGAGTCACAGGGCTGAGGGCTGAGCTGCGCTCTATGCTTTCCTGCGCAGCGCCTGTCTCGAGATCAGCTATGCGGACGGCAGTTATACTTTCACGGTACGCGGCTGGGGGCACGGTGTGGGTATGAGCCAGGCCGGCGCTGTTTTTGGCCCGCCAGGGGAGCGGACTACCGGGAAATCCTCAATTATTATTACCCCGGCCTATCCCTTTCCATCTGATCAGATGGACATCCAGCTGCGGGAAGGGAATCGCAATTTTCTCCTTATCAAAGGCAAGCTTCACTCTTTCCTGCATGGAATAATACAGGTTCCAGTAGTCGCCGCTGCTGCACCACAGCTTGCCACCAGTGTCCGGAACTCTCCTTCAGTTCCCCCCACCGCTATAACAGGAGCGGGATTCTTAAGAACCCGTTCCTCCTCCTCCGCGATGCGGGCCAGCAGCGCTTTTGGCTCTTTCAAATCCGCCCCGTATGAGATCCCATAGCTCAGGTCCAGCCTTCGGGTGAGGTTCGAATTGAAATTCACCACAACATCGCCTGTAATCTTGGAATTTGGTATGATGACCTCCTTGTTGTCAAAAGGTCGCCAAGGTGGTGGACAGGATTTCTATGCGCTTGACCGTACCCTCATAGGTTCCAAAAGCCAAATAATCCCCCCATCTTAAAAAGGCTTGGTAAAGATAATCTGCATCCCGCTCACCAGATTGGAAAGGCTGCCCTGCAGCGCGAAACTGGCTGTAAGGCCCGCTGCACCAGGGCGGCAATCAGGGAGGTGATGTTGATACCCAGCTGGGCCACAGCGCTGATACATGCCACTACCAGCACCAACGTCTTCACCAAAGACCCTATAAAGCTGACCACCAGCGCATCAGCCTTTCCCGGGAGGCCGTGCGCTTGGTCAGCTTCGCAGCCAGCTTTTGCCAGCCACCAGCCGCCCAGCAGGATCAGCGCCGCCAGCAGCAGGTTCCCCGCAAATCCGCCGGCCCAATCCACCAGTTTTTTCAGGATGTTATTCCAGGTTTCCTGCATTCATTCCTCCTTTTTCTGCCTATTATAGTGCGTTCCGGGGAAAGCCGCAAGTTTTGTTCAGAACGCCCTGCTGCAGCCGGCTTCGGGCACGCTCAGACTGCGCTCTTGAAAACACGCAAAATTCAAAAAAATTCTGCCGGATAATTTTTCCTTTCCTGTTTTTCCTGCCTGAAAACTATGCTATAATGTCTTCTATCAAGTCGTTTTATCGGGTAATAGGAGCGTTTTAGTTATGGAAGCAATTACGACGAATGCCATGAGTTCCAGCCTTCTGGCGCGCAACGTATACCGTCTGCTTTACAGCCAGAGACAGCATGGATATATTTCACGGAGAATTTGCCGAGGCGCGTAAGAAATTCTTCACCGGCAACGGAAAGACGGTCAGGTGGGCCAAAGGGAAATTGTCAAGGGTTTCGACGGAAAGCTGCAGGGAAAACTTACACGCAGGTCTTTTACTGGAAAAAACCGCCCATAAGTCGGTTCCCTCAGGCAATAAAAAGGTTGCTCTGGAGGAATCCTTCGACCATAAGGGAGGAACTATGCTGGTGCTTCAGGATTTCAGGGCATTATTACTGGGCGCATGTTTTCGATAGGAGTCAGATCTGGCTGAAATCCGAGTACTATGAGCCGAGGGATTATTCCAACGCCCGGGTCATTTTCAAGCCCTGCGATACCTTTGACGCCGTGGAGCGGTTTGACTATGACCGGGAGAAAAAGAGGTATCGCTCAACCCCTGCTCTACCCCGTACCATGTTGCCGGGCAGTGCGGAGCAGAGCCTGCTCAACGCCCGCTTTGGAGAGCCGCAGCTCATCCTCTCTACGGGAGAGGGAGATTTTTGTTATTGTCCTGAACAGGAGGCGGACAGCCGCAAAATGCGCTGAAGGATATCGGAAACGGTTCCATCCTGCTGATGCCTGCCTGGGAGGTCAAAGACGGTTCCCTCACCGGTGAAAGCCAAGAAGAAACCTGAAAGCGAGATCGCTTTCACAAGCCTGGAAGAATATGCCCGCATCCGTCCACCCGAGGAAACGGCTGCGGCCGCCGCGCCGGAAGCGGAATTGCTGCAGGACGAGACGGCGCAGCTACGCGCAGCGGCAGCCCGTGAGCATTCCCCAGAGCCTGAGAATCCGAAATCAAACTGCACAGAAAAAGCAGAGCCGGACGCTTCAGAAATTTTGGAAGCCGCCCATAGCTTCGCAGCACAGAAGCCGCAGCAATCTGAAAAATCTTCAGAATCAGAGCATGTCCGGCTCCCGGAAGCTCGGAAGACCGGGAAATTCTGGACGCCGCCCATAAGGCCGCAGAATCAGAGGACAACGCCGGCAAGATGGAAAGCGAAAAATTCGCCGCTGCCCTCAAAGAAGCGGAACGGACGGCAGCAGTCCCGGTCACTGAAGAAGAATATCTGGAGGCAGATTCAGAAGGAGCTCCTTTGTCGGCGGAATCCGGAGCAGGGTACTGCGGTTCCATCTTGGACGGCAGAATTTCCGGCCGCGGCCGCACGGAACAGCCCAACGGCCTCACCGCATACGACGGAGACTACATGGACGGAAAACGCCACGGCTTTGGTTCCTATTATTATAAGGATGGCGCCCTCTGTTATGCGGGCTTTTGGAAGGACGACAGAAAGGACGGCGTCGGCGTCTCTTTCCGGAATTCTGACCACGCCCTGCATGTAGCTCCCTGGGAAGAGGGACGGCCCGGCAAATTTGCCTCTCTTTTGATCGGTCCGGCAGCTTGCGTTATGCCGGCAGAATTGAAAATGGAAAGAAACAGGGCGTCGGCATCTCCTATAACGGAGAGGACGGCAGTGTTTTGTGGGCAAATGGATGGACGGAGTTCCCACCGGCTACGGCACAGCCTTCGACCGTGAAGGCAATCTTCTACACCGGTATGTGGAAGGATGGGAAGCGCTGCGGAAGCGGGACAGAATTCGACGAAAACGGAGAAATCGTGTTTTCAGGCGAATGGAAGGATGGAAAATACCACAACGGTATCCTCTAAAAAAACTGACGAAAGACGAGCTGAGCGGAGGCTTCGGGACAGGCGCCAGGCCAGTCCTGATCAGCCGGCTCCTGCGGGAGGGCTTTTTATGCGGTGGATTGAACTGAACAATGTGGAATATGGAGAATGCATCGTGCTCGGCGGCAGAGACCGCAGTATCCTGATGGTCGATTGCGGCAGCATGAACCAGAAAGTCCGGGACGGAGACACCCCGTTGGACGTGCGTTTTTTGAATCCATAGCAGAGCGGTACGAAGACGCTATGGACCGCTTCTTCCTTCTCACACACTACCACCGGGACCATCTGTGCGGGCTGAAAAGCTGCTGGACTCCCGGGAAGGCTATTTCAGCCGTGTATTTCTGCCCAGCATGCCTCTGGATTCCCACGGCATTCCGCTGCTGTTGGATTTTGCCATGTTCGCCTATCTTTTTCTGCCTCCGCAGACCGACTGTTCTCAGGTGAATACTTCCTGTATCCGTATCTTCCGCATGTTGGGCGAAAACTGGGACCTGACCGGTTTTTACTCTCCGGGCGGGGATTTGTTCCACTTCGACGGCGTAGACTACAAGGTTCTCTGGCCACGGGTGGAAGAATTTCCTTTTGAGGCGGAAGTCGCCTCGGCTGTTGAGGAGATGAATATTCTGTTTTCTTCTCCTTTCCTGCCTGAATGCGAACAACGATTTCTGGCGCTGAAGAATGATTTTCTCTCCTCTATGTTAAGTGCTGCGAAGCATTTTCTGTTTCTGGCCGTGCGCTTCCGGAAAAACGCCGTCAGTATCTGACAGGGTTGGATGAAACCCTGCGTGGAAATCGAAGGGTTGAAGGCAGAGCTAAATCTCTGTCCCAACGCTCACGATGTACGGGAAATTTTGGAGCGTCCCATCAGCGCCACCTCCTATTCCGACTGTATCAACGCCGCCTCCGTTGTGTTCCACAATGTACGTGCCAGAGAGGCCAGCTTTGACGATATTCTGATGACCGGCGACGTGACTCCGGAGGTTCTGGAAAGTCTGCAGGACGAATTGTATGACGGCTATAATGTGCTGAAAGCGCCCCATCATGGCACTGCCTCCGGCTACTGCCGGCTGTTCTCCGAAATGAGCGCCGCCCATATTCTCATCAGCAACGGGGAATACCATGCGGGAGGTTCCGTGGCGCAGGAATATATCGACCTGCAGGATTCTGTGCGTCACTGCACCAACCACAATGCCTGCAAATGGTTCCAGACCTCCCAGGCCTGCTGCAACAGGTTCCTTTTCCGTTATTGTCTGTTGGACACCAGGAGCCAGATCCAGGGCTGGTACCAGACCGGCAGTGTGAAGATCGCTGCCGCAGACCACCTGAATTTCTATGTGGACAAGGGCGAGTTCTGCATCATCGTGGGGCCCTCCGGTGCGGGCAAGACCACCCTGCTGAACATTCTGGGCGGCATGGACAACTGCGACGAGGGCAACGTCTGGCTGGACGCGCCGGCTGCGGAAAAAAATATTCCTTCCATGAACAAAACATACCCAGTGCTTGGATCCGCAGCACCCTGTGATTCGGCTATTTTTCATTGTTGCCCTGTCGGCTTTCTCGCCGGACTGCTGTCCTTATGGATATGCACGTTTTCGGCAGACGAGGCAGACCTTTACGACATTAGAATTCTCTCTACACTGGGCCTGACCGACAGTGATTTGGAGGAAGTCCGGAAACTGGATGAAGTTGAGGCTGTCATGCCGGTGCATGACAGCGATTTTTGTCCTGCTGTCTTCCGAAGGGGACTCCTACACCACAAGAATGCACAGTCTGCCGTCAGACACTGGAGACGGCAGCGCCGATTATCTGAACCGCCTGACCCTGGTGGAGGGCCGACTGCCGGAAAAGGCGGGTGAATGCGTGGTGCTGTTGAGCAAATCAATCGGGGCAGCACGAATGGGTGGGGCAAACGCTACGCTTGACCCCGATGAAGAAGATTTGAAAGACCATGTTGCCAACACCTTCACCGTGGTGGGTACTGTAAAGGGTCCCGCCTATGTCTCCATGGAGCAGGAGCACACCACCGCCGGCAGCGGTAAGGTGGGGCTTCTGGCCTATACGGCGGATGACAGTTTTACCATGGATTATTACACCGGGTTCTACCTTTCGGTCCGCGGCGCCAAAGGACATGAATTCCTTCGGCAGCGCCTACGAAGATGCTGTTGCTGCGGTGACCGATCAGCTGGAAACCCTGGGCAAAGACCGCTCTGCCATCCGTTATGAACAGATTGTAGACGATGCCAATGCCGTGGATGATGCCAAAGAGGAATATGCAGAAAAAAGGCCGAGGCTGACCAGAAGCTTGCGGATGCCAAACAGGAACTGGACGACGGAGCAGGAAATCGCAGACGGTGAAAAGGAGCTTAAGGACGCCCAGTCCGCCATCGATAACGGTCAGGCAGAGTTGGATTCTAACCGAGCCTCCTATAATACCCAGATTGCCTCAGCCAGGCAGCAGCTGAACGATGGATACGCCCAAATTCAGAACTACCAGGCCCAGCTTGACGAGGGAAAAAAGCAGCTGTCAGATGCGCAGGCGCAGCTGACGAAAGGCTATTCCCAGCTCTCTGACGGCGATGCCCAGTTGGAAGCCGCCAAGGCCCAGCTGGACGCCACCCAACAGAATCTTGACGGCCTGGACAGCGGCAAAGAGGCGCTCTGGCAGACGGCCGCCTTCCTGGGGCTTCCCGTCTCCGACACCACAGATGCAGGCGCTCTGGCTATGATTGCTCAGCTGCAGAGCTTGCTGGGCTCCGGGACAGAGCTGCCTATCCCACCGGAACAGGCAGCCGCTTTGGTGGAACAGCTCAGCTCTCTGCAGGGCAGGCTGCAGGCTTTGGCGGAACAGGGCTGGATACCGTTTCGCCCGAACAATTGGAAGCCGGGCTTGCAGAGTATGAGAAGAACCTAGCTGCTGCACAGGCTGCAAGAACACAGCTGGACGCCCAGCAGAAACTGCTGGATGACAAGTCAGCTGAACTTCAAAGTCAAGCAGGATACTCTGAACGCAAACAGAGCGGAGCTGGATGCAAACGCCGCTGTATTGCAGCAGACCATCGACTCCACAGAAGCCCAGTTTAGCTCCGCTGAGGCAGAACTGGCAGATGCCCGGGCTCAGTATGCCGACGGGGTCCAGGAGCTGGCAGACGCCAAGCAAAAACTGGCAGACGGCCAGAAAGAATATGAGGAAAAGAAAGCGGAGGCTGAAGAGAAGCTATCTGACGCAGATGAAAAAGATCAAGGATGCCGAGGCGCAGATCCGGGATATCGAAGAGGGTGAATGGTATCTGTTCACCCGGGATGACAATGTTAGTTTCTCCAGCTATGATTCCAATGCAGATAAAATCGCTGCCATCGCCACAGTGTTCCCTGTCTTTTTCTTCCTGGTTGCAGCACTGGTGGCCTCACCACGATGACACGCATGGTGGAGGAAGAGCGTCAGCAGATCGGCAAATTAAAGGCGCTTGGGTACTCCTCTGCAAAAATTGCGGGAAAGTATCTGTTCTACGCCGCCTTTGCCAGTGTGACGGGCAGTGTGTTTCGGCCTTCTGGTGGGTATGAATCTCTTCCCCACCATCATCATCAGTGCCTACAACATCATGTATGACATCCCGAAGATTTTGACTCCCTTTCAATTTCCCTTACGCCCTTTTCCTCTCTGGCAGCCATCGCCTGTACGCTGGCTGCCACCCTCAGCGCCTGCTGGGCCGAACTGAGGGAAGTGCCTGCACGCCTGATGCTCCCAAAAGCTCCAAAGGCCGGAAAACGGATTTTCCTGGAATATATCACGCCTATTTGGAGCCGCATGAAATTCACCCGCAAAGTCACGGCCCGAAATTTGATTCGATACAAGAAACGCTTCTTTCATGACCGTGATCGGTATTTCCGGCTGTACGGCCCTGCTTGTGACTGGTTTCGGTATCAAGGATTCCATTTCCGACATCGTCTCCCTTCAGTTTAACGACCTGAGCAAGTACCAGTTAACCGTCGGCCTCAAGGGATCCCAGCGCCCTGGAGGGACGGGATCTCCAAAAATCCTATCGGACAAAAGAACGTATCAAGGGCTCCCTCGCCGTCATGCAGAACGACGGAAAAATCGTGCCGAAAAAGGGAGACCCTGCAGACAGCATCACCATCTTCGTACCTTCCGACGCTTCCGCTCTGCCGGATTATTTCACCTTCCGCCACCGTACCGACGGCCAGCCGGTCACCTTTGATGAAAACTCCGTAATCATCACGGAGAAGCTTGCGGAGCGTCACCATCTCAAGGTCGGGGATACCATCACCGTGGAGAACCAGGCGGAAACAAAAGCCAGCTTTACCATTACAGATATTTGTGAAAATTATGTCTACCACTACCTCTATCTGTCCCAATCCGCCTATGAAAAGGCCTTCGGGGAGAAAATGGAAGCGAACGCCCTTCTCTGTCAGCTTCGGTTGATGGCACATCCGAGGACGAGACAGTCTCACCACAGACCTGCTGAAATGCCGCGATGTGGCGGGAGCCAGCTTTACCACGGAGCTGTCCAGAAGCTTCGGCAACACAATCGCCAGCATCAATTACATCGTAATTGTACTTATCATTCTGCCGGAGCACTCGCCTTCGTGGTGCTTTATAATCTGACCAACATCAATATTACAGAACGGGAAGGAAATTGCCACCATCAAGGCGCTGGGCTTTTACGACAAGGAGGTCTCCTCCTATATTTACCGGGAAACCGCCGCCCTGCTGATTACCATCATCGGTACTGCTGTAGGCCTCGTATTGGGCATTTTCCTTCACCAGTTTGTCATCCGCACTGCAGAGGTGGATATGGTAATGTTTGGCCGAGCCATTTACGCCCCAAGTTATTTGAATGGGGCTGCACTGCTCACCTTGCTTTTCAGTCTGCTGGTCAACCTTGTAATGCACAGAAAGCTGCAAAAAAGTAAGCATGGTGGAGAGTATGAAAGCGCCGGAATGACAGGCTCTATTTTCCAAATTTCCCTGAAGCCCGTTGCCGTCCGCCTTTCCGAACTGCTCGGCAAGGAAGTGAAATTCGTTCCCGCCGCCATCGGCCCGGAATCGGAAGCCGCCCGCGCCGCCATGAAGGACGGCGACGTGGTCCTGCTGGAAAACGTCCGCTTCTATCCCGGTGAAAAGAAGAACGATCCGGAATTTGCCAAGGCTCTTCTGGGCAATGCCACGCTGTTCGTGAACGACGCGTTCGGCACCGCCCACCGGCTATCTGATCCAGAAGAAATCACCGTAATGGGCGGCGCCCTGCAGGATCCCAAGCGTCCCTTTGTCGCCATTCTGGGCGGCGCCAAGGTGTCTGATAAGATCGGCGTTATCGACAACCTGATCAGCAAGGTCGACACCTGATCATCGGCGGCGGCATGGCATATACTTTCCTAAAGGGCAATGGGCCATCCAATCGGCACCTCCATCTGTGAGGGGGGAAAAGCTGGAGCTCGCCAAGACTACCATGGAAAATGCAGGGAAAGAACGGCGTGAAATTCCTTCTGCCCCTGGACAACAAGGTGGGCAAGGAATACAGCCCGACACTGAGTCCATGGCAGTCCCCTCTGACGATATTCCCCGACGGCTGGATGGGACTGGATATCGGCCCGAAAACCATCGATCCTTCACCGAAGCCATCAAGGGCGCGGGCACCGTGGTCTGGAACGGCCCGATGGGCGTTTCCGAGTGGGAAAACTTTGCCTCCGGTACCATCGGCGTGGGCCACCAAGCCGTAGCTGAGTGGCGCTATTTCCATCATCGGCGGCGGCGGATTCCGCTGAGCTGTGGAGAAAACTGGGTTTGCAGACAAGATGACCCATATTTCTACCGGCGGCGGCGCTACCTCTCTGGAATTCCTGGAGGGCCTGGAGCTTCCCGGCATCGCCTGCCTCAACGAGAAATAAGACACACCGTAGGGCGGGATTTCTTCCGCCCTTTCTGCTGTTAGGCAACATCCGTATTATTATTGCTATCCTCGGACCGGACAATCACATTTTCATTTATAATATCGCAACGGAAAAATACTATCATGAACAAATCACTGAGAAAAGCTGTCATTGCAGGCAACTGGAAAATGAACAAGAGCCCCTGCCGAAGCAAAAGAGCTCATTGCCGCCATTGCCCCCCTGGTAAGGATGCGGGCTGCGACGTGGTGGCCTGCACTCCTTTTGTTGATTTGAGCTCCGCGCAGGGAGGCCGCTGAAGGCACCAACATTCAGATCGGCGCTGAAAACTGCCATTGGGAGAAAGAGCGGTGCTTATACGGGCGAAATTTCTGCCGATATGCTCGTCTCTATGGGCGTGAAGATCGTCATTATCGGCCACAGCGAGCGCCGCCAGTATTTCGGTGAGACCGACGTTACCGTGCAGAAGCGTGTACGCGCCGCTCTGGATGCCGGAATGACCGTAATCCTGTGCGTGGGAGAAACCCTGGAGCAGCGCGAGCAGGGCATTACAGGCGAGCTGGTCGCCATGCAGACCAAGATCGCTTTGGGCGGCGTCTCCGCGGAAGAGCTCAAGCGTGTGATTATTGCCTACGAGCCTGTTTGGGCAATCGGCACTGGAAAAACCGCCACCGCAGAGCAGGCCAACGGGTTTGCCCACCATTCGGGGTAATCTGCGAGCTGTACGGCAAAGCTTCCGCAGACAGGATCACCATCCAGTACGGCGGCTCTATGAACGCGGCCAATGCGGCGGAACTTCTGGCCCAGCCACCTGACGTAGACGGAGGCCTGATCGGCGGCGCTTCCCTGAAGCCCAATGATTTTGCAGTAATCGTAGAGGCAGCCACCAAGGGCTGATGCGCCCGCCGTACAGGAAGACGCAGGGGTGAGATTATGAGCGCCCGCGTCTTCCTTCCGTACATTTATTGCCGCGGAAATATATCTTCAGTAAAAAGGAGTGCCAGCATGAAAAACCTTTGGTTTTGATGATTTTAGACGGTTTTGGTATTGCCCCAAGGAGGAAACGCCATTGCGGCGGCAAAACGCCAAACCTGGATCGGCTTTTTGAAGGAAAACCCGCTCACCCAAATCGGGCCTCCGGTATGGACGTCGGCCTGCCGGACGGACAGATGGGCAACAGCTGAAGTGGGCCACACCAATATCGGTGCGGGACGCATTGTCTATCAGGAGCTCACCCGCATCACCAAATCCGCGCAGGACGGTGATATGGAGAAAAATGAAGCGCTGCTGCAGGCCATGTCTGCCGCAAAGGAAAACGGTAAGGCGCTGCATTTTATGGGCTTACTCTCTGACGGCGGCGTTCACAGCCACAACAGCCATTTGTATGCCCTGCTGGAGATGGCAAAACATTTAGGTCTTGAGAAGGTATTCGTCCACTGTTTCCTGGATGGCCGCGACGTTCCCCCTTCCAGCGGCAAAGAGTATGTGGAACAGCTCAAAACAAGCTGCAGGAAATCGGCATAGGCAAAGTAGCCACCGTGATGGGCCGCTACTATGCGATGGACCGCGACAACCGCTGGGAGCGTGTGGAAAAAGCTTATGCCGCAATGGTCTACGGCGAGGTGAAAAGGCGGCCTGTCCTGTCTGCGCAGTGCAGAATTCCTATGAGAAGAAGTGACCGACGAATTTGTCTTCCCACTGTGTGCGACGGCGCAGAACCGATTTCGGCGGGTGACTCCGGTCATTTTCTACAACTTCCGTCCGGACCGTGCGCGTGAGATCACCAGGACGCTGGTGGATCCGGATTTCACCGGCTTCGAGCGAAAAAAGGCTTCTTCCCTGTTCATTTTGTGTGCATGACACAATACGACGCCACCATGCCCAATGTGGATGTAGCTTACAAGCCCCAATCCCTGAAGAATACCTTTGGCGAATATATTTCCGATAAGGGCCTTACCCAGCTTCGCATTGCAGAAACTGAAAAGTACGCCCATGTGACATTCTTCTTCAACGGCGGTGTGGAAAAGCAGTATCCTGGAGAGGACCGTATCCTGGTCAAATCCCCCGCTGTGGCGACCTATGATCTGCAGCCTGAAATGAGCGCCTATGGGGTGACCGATAAGATGGTGGAAGCCGTCAGGTCCGGCAAGTACGACACGTTGATCCTCAACTATGCCAACTGCGATATGGTAGGGCATACCGGCGTGTTTGAAGCTGCCGTCAAAGCGGTGGAAGCGGTGGACACCTGTGTGGGCCGCGTGGCGGAGGCTGTTAAGGAAATGGACGGCTGTATCCTGCTTACCGCCGACCATGGCAACGCTGACAAGATGGTGGACGACGACGGAACCCCTTTCACCGCCCATACCACCAATCCTGTGCCTTTCTGCGTAATCAACCATCCCTGTGAGCTGCGTGAGGGCGGCCGTCTGGCCGATATTGCCCCAACCATGCTCAAGGTATTGGGCCTGCCCCAGCCGGAAGAGATGACGGGAGAGAGTATCATCAAATAAGAACGGCATATAAAAAAACTATGGCGCTATCTTTTCTGATAGCGCCATAGTTTTTTCAGTTGGCAAACCCCAATGAAATCCGGCCGTTTTTCTCTAAGGCTCCGCACCTGTATCGCCGGGTGGGGTAAAAAGTGCATCGGCCGTTCATAGGAAGAGTAATCAAAGAGCACTTCCTCTGTTTCTGTATTTACAATCTGGTAATTGGCAAGGCTGACTAAATCATATCCACTGTCATCTAAATCGCCTTCAAAATATGCGCTTGCGTGATAAATACGTTTGACGGCATCCGTCAACCCACACTTTTCGGGATCGATATCCTCCACCCGCAGATCGGATTCCTCCCGAATCGTCATGTAGCCGGTTTCCGTATCCACGCTGTCCTCCGTCCTGCAGAGAGGCACTGTTTGATAGAGTTCGCCCTGTATATAGAAAACGGACCTCATAGGGGAAGCTCTCCATCCGTATCGGAATAGAAGAAGACTGTCCACCGCAGCGGAGAAAGTTTACTGTCCGGCTCCGCTGACTCTTCTTCCTGAAGGCAATCCCTGCCGAAACCGGATTGGATTTGGTGGTCAAACATATGATCCACAAACTGCGGGCCAGCCGCCATGGTGGCTGTGTAGTCTGAAATGGAGAACTTTTCATATCCCCTTTCCAGATAGGTTTCCGTGGCAGATACCTCTCCCGTATTTAAATCCACGGTAAACTCGGCGAACACACAGGCCCCTATTACGCCTCCGTCCACGTAGGGGAAAACGGTTTCCTGGGAATAGGTATTATACAGTGTGACGATTACCTGTCCTGCTGTAGATGGAACACCAGAAAAAAGCCGCCGTATGGCTGATTACCTCTCCCGGAAAATACGTACCGGGTTCCGGCCATTCATTCGCTTCTGCGGCATAATACAGTTCCCCGCCGTCCTCCGTGCGCGCTTCCACATGTACCAGTTCTCCTGTCCTGGACAGCGGCGTCTGCAGGATCGCCGGATAGAGAGCTTCGCTTTGAAGTAAAGCGGCGTGCTTTCAAACCCCACGAAGGTGATGCCGTCATCTGTCGAAGCCGACTCTCCGCTCCGGTTCGCTGTGGTGTCGGCGGTCACTTCAAAAGATAATGCGACCGGTTCCTCGGTTATCATCTCCGACTGAGAAGTGACGCCCGTGGAATAATCACCCTTTATTCCCCATAGCGTATCCAGACGAAGCTCCACCGCAAGCTTTTTGCCCATTTTCCGCCGGAAATGGAAGCTCAATGCAGATATTGCGGCAGTCAAAGCCATTTTCCTCTCTGTCAAACGTGATTTCCGTCAGCAGTTTCGCTTTTTTGACCATTTACCGTGACAGAGTATTCTTCATTTTTCGGATCATTCGGATCAATATACGGTGACAGCCAGAGAGCGGACAACAGGCCGGCATCCTCCGTTTCCAACCTCAGGCTGACATTTATGCAACTGCCTTCACAGAAGGCGTCAGTCAAAAGATACGGTACGGCGCTTCAGACTCCAGGATCTGACGCGGTTCTTCCGGAGAAGAGGAGACTGACGTATCTTCTTCCCCGGACAAGCCTTTGTTGAACGCCTGAAACAGCCCTCCCATCCCAGGCAGTGCTTCTGTAAGGGACGGCTGCGTCAAATTCAGAACAAATAGGAAGACAAGGGCAAGTGCTGCCAGGGAGAAGCAGAGCTTCAGCACAGGCCTTCTCCGGCGCCTGACCGTGGGCTCAGCCTCCAGCAGTTCTCCAGCCTGGGAAATATCGCTTTCCGCTTCCAGACCAATTTTCTGAGTCCGAGAACTTGTGCCGGGTTGTTCCTCCAGCATCGCACTGAGTGCATCAAACCTTTGGTCCGCCCAAATAGTCATTCTGGGATAGGGCAGCGAACTTTCAGAATTCGTTTGATCTCATTCTTTTTCATAACGCACCTCCGCTCTGTATTGCTCGGCAAATCGCTTCCTGCCGCGGGTCAGCCTCATGCGCACCGTTCCGGGGTCAGGACCAGTATCCGGGAGATTTCCCTCACGGAAAGATCTTCAAAATAGAAAAGCTGCAACAGCAGCCGGTCATCCTGTGAAAGCCGGGAAAGCGTTTCGCGCACATCCAACGGCGTATCCAGGTCTGATTCTTCCGCCTCCTCTTCCTCGAAAAACTCTGCCGGGACCTCCCGCTTTTCTTTTCTTATATAGCTGCAGCAGTTGTTAATCAAAATCCTTGTCATCCAGCTTTTTTAAAATAGGCAGGCTTTTTTAAGCTGTCCAACTTTTCCCACATAGAGAGCACCGTATCCTGAATGGCATCCATTGCATTATTTTCATTGTGGGTAATCGCCATGGCTGTGGCATACAGGGTTTGCCGATAGAACCCGATCAGCGTCGTGAATGCCTGCCTGTCCCCCTTTCGTGCAGCCTGTATCAGAACCGCTGTCTTTGGTTTCTCCACCATTCGCCGCCTCCCTCCTTCTTCCTCTTTCGTTAATTAGATGGACAACAGTTCTGAAATGCAACATTCCACACCAAAAATTCCTTCCAATGGAAAAAAAACATTTCAGCCGGTTACTGAATCCATGCTGAAAAGCAGCGGAGAGCAACCTTCCACAAAGGAAAATTGCTCTCCGCACATCCTGATTTTCATAAAGAAAGGGAACCGTTCCTATCGTAACACGTGTTTCAGCCTATGGCAACAACACAATTCCAAAGAGGGCCTTCACAACAAATGACGGCAGATCTGAAATGGATCACCTGCGGCAGTCCTTTTGTCCGTTACTCCTCCAAATCCTGAGGCCTGATGTAATGAATTGGACGTTCATAGTTTTCATGGTCAAAGACCACCTCGCCGGTTTACGCGTTAAGAATCCGGTATGACATGAGCTCCGGATCGCCATAACGCCAGAAATGTTGTTTCAGGCTCTGCTCCCGATTCAGATAGAAGCATGCCGTATACTCACGTTTGATACTATCCACATATCCCAGGCCGAACTGCCCCTTTTCCAAGACGCAATTGTCTACATTGACACCCCACTCTTCCCGGAGGGTCCGATACCCGGTATCGGTTGGGATACTATCCTCCTGCTCCTGCAGAGGGATGGTCAACGCAATCTCGTCTCCCCAGTGGAACTCCACCTCTAAGGGAAGCGGCTCCTCCGTGTCGGCATAAAAGGAAACCGTCCATTCGCCCTGCATTTCTTCCTCCACATATTCCTCGTCCGGGCCGGTCAGTCTGCCATAGCCGAAGCTTGCCGTGGGCAGGAAAACATGGTTTTGGAATTCAGGACCCGCTTTGAGAATTTCTAGGTATTCCTGGATGGGCAGTCTTTCATACCCCTCTTCTACATAGTTTTCTGTGGCAGCAGCCTCTCCGGTTTCCAAATCCAGAGTAAATTCGGCAAAACACAAGAACCGATCACACCGCCGTCCCCAGTCCCCAATAGATTCCCCTCTGGGCTGATTGTTATACAGCGTGATTATCACCTGCCTGGTTCCCTCCGGCACGCCGGAAAAGGATGCCGTATGGGTGACGGTATCTCCCACCGACAGTTCTTCAGCAGAAGGGCTCGCCCCGTCTTTTCCGGAAACACGGTCTAAAAGCGTACCGTCCTCCGTATGGGCCTCCACCCAACCAAAGTCTGGAAAATCGTACACCACTCCTCCAATGCAGGGATAGGAGAGGGTCGCTCGAAAACAGGAGGGCGTGCTCTCATAACTCTCAAAGGCGACGCTGTCCACTGTGACGCCTGCCTCTCCCTGGGTATTCCTGCTGGTATCCGCCGTAACGTCGAAGGAGAGAAGCACAGGCTCCGTGATCTCCACCTCTGGCGTCGTCTCGTTGGGATACGCACGCATTACAGTCCCTTCCTGAGTCCACGCAGTGTCGATTTGAAGCTCCACGTGGAGCTTCTCCCTTCGGCTGCCTCATGAGGCAGCCGAATTACAACGGCACATTCAAAGATTTCGCCCTCCTTTGTGAAGATGATCTCCTTTGTCATCTCGGCCTGTTCCCCATTGACCGCCGCTGAATATTCCTTTCGGTAGCCCTCAAGAGCCTCGTCGTAATGGTAGACGGTAGAAAGCCATTTGGCGGAGTTTATCCCCTCATCCGCCGATTTCAGCTGGAGGGACAGAAAAATATTTTCCCCTTCACTGTAAGCTTCCCGCACAGTGATTTCACAGGACTCTGAGCCCGATGTCACATTGACCGGCTGAATGAGATTTTCATAGGTAGGAAGGTTGGAGCCCAATCCGAATTTATAATTTAGCGTCCTGAAAATACCGCCCAATCCTGGAATACTTTCTGCCAGCGCAGGAAAGGCGGAATTCAGAAGCACTAAAAACAGGAACGCGGCCGCCACAGAAGAAAGGAAACAGCCATTGTCCGCAGTCCCCTGTGCTTTCTGGCCTTACTGAAAACAGCCTCTTCCTTCCAGCCTTCTTCCGAAGCCTGACGCCGTGCATCACCGCGCTCCGCACAAAGGGCGTAACGTCAGATAGGCTTTCTCGAAGGCAATATTGGCCCGGTCTGTCAGCTGAGGATAGGGGAGTTCACTTTTACCAACTCTCTGATCTCATGATCGTTCATATTGCGCCTCCTTTTCATATTGCTCAAGAAACCGTTTTCTGCTGCGGGAGAGTCTCATCTTTGCCGCATTTGGCGTGATAGAGAGTATCTGTGCGATCTGCCGCAGGGAAAATCTTCGAAATAAAATAGCTGCAGGATCAGACGGTCATCCTCCGAAACCCGCTGAAGAGCTTCCCTCACGTCAGGGAGGTATCCCATTCCCTCTGTTCCTGCTCCTCTTCCTGAGAATCTCTGAAGGCATCTCTCTGCAGCCTTTCCGCATCAGGCTGCAGCATCTGTTCACCAAAATCCGGGTCATCCATGTTTTAAATAAATCCGGACGCCTGAGCGTGAAAGCTTTTCCCATAAAAATGAGAATCGTATCCTGAATCGCATCCAATGCGTCGTTCTCATTAGTGAGTTACCGCTACAGCAGTGGCATACATAGAACGGCGGTACAGGTCGACCAACTCTATAAATGCGCTCTGATCCCCATTTACCGCCCTGCGCACCAGCTTTGAACTATCGACTGCGTTTCCGATGACTCTCACCTCCTTCTTTAGATTTCTTATACAATAGACCTTTCCCACAGAAAAAGGTAACAGTCCGGCAGAAAAAAGCAGAAAGCTCCGATAAAACCGGAGCTTTCTGCTTTCATCACATCGCCGCCATGGCAAAAAATTTATGTACCGTTTCCCTGATCACCTGCAGCGCCGCTGGATCAGGCGCTTCCACCGGAACAAGGGGTGTCTGGGGCAGATAATCAATGCTTCTGATATCTTTTTGAAGCAAGGCCTCCACCCAGGCCGCACCCAAAGGTACCGGCCATAGAGATAATCCATATGGTAACCGTCCCGGCAAAGGGAACGTCCTCCCTCCCGATAACGGAAGGGCGGCAGTCCCCGTACCTCCTGAATGATGTCGCCGCTGGGAATCAGAGGGTCCAGTTCACGGGCGATCCCTTCATAGGCCTCGCTCAGCCTTCGATACATCTCAGCCTGATCCTTATGATACCGGGAAAATTCAGGATGATTGCTGTCAATTTCGTAGGCCCAGGTTTTCTGCAGATAGAGCCGGGCTTTCGGGCAGTGGTTACGGACATAGTCCGTAACCAAACGAACATAGGGGCGGTAGGTCTCCGGCAAGCCGCTGTCATGGCTGGCCTGGTGGGTCACAATAAAATCCCAATTCTCTTCTTCCAGCGCTTCCCGGATTGAAATCATGCGCTCTGTAGGAATGCCGTTAAGTTCATAACGGTACGAGCTGCGTCCGCCTGAATGTTCTGCCAATGGCGTTCCAAAGGACATCCCCGATATAGAGATTTACCACCTTGACTTCCACACCGCCCGCTTCAGCGATTTGATGGATATAATGGGTAGAATCAGTGGAAAAGCTGTTTCCAATGGCAAGTATATTGAAATCGTTCATTGAGATACCCCTCTTTCCTTCCGCACAGCTGTACTATTTTGTGTTTGCGTCAATAATTTGCTGCTTAATTTTCGAGAAGACAATCTTTTGACTGCTGTACAACCCGAAATAGCCGGAAAGCACATAACTCACCGCTATGGCAATGGCAAAAAGCGGCAGGTTTAGGGTGCCGAACAGCTCTACGGCCAGAAAGATGGATGCAATCGGGCAGTTGACCACCGAACAGAACAGGGCCACCAAAGCAATGGCGGCGGCAAAATCCGGATCAACCCCAACAGCGGACCCATCATACAGCCGAAAGTTGCTCCTACAAACATGGTGGGGACAATTTCGCCCCTGAAATCCCCACGCCCACACAGAGGGCTGTCAGCAGAATTTTCAAAAGAAAAGCGGCAGGCTTTACATTGCCGTTCATGGCATTCTGAATAATATCCGTACCTGCGCCATTATAGTCATAGAGCCCAAAAACCGTGGTGAGCACCGCCATCAACAGGCCTCCCAAAGCAATGCGCAGATAGGGATTCCGAAGCAATTTCCCAGAAAAATGGGTAGCAGAGTGTATCGCCACACAGAACAGGATTCCCACCAGTCCGCACAGTGCCGCCAGGCCGGTCACCTGCAGGAAAGAAGCTGTCGAGAGTTCTGGTATTTCGTTGACCAATGTAAAAACCAAAGGCTTTACTCCCCAGAGCCCTGCAGTGACAAAGGCGCTGTAGGAAGCAATGATGCAGGGAAGGAAAGCATTGTAACGGATCGCCCCCACGCTGATAACCTCCAACACGAAGATGGCGGCTGTCAAAGGCGTACCGAACAATGCCGGAAAAGCATGCCGTCATCCCACACATAGCCAGTACCCGCACATCATCCTCATCGAAGTGCAGCAGTTCTCCAAAATTGTGGCCAATACTTCCCCCAACTGAAGGGCCGCGCCCTCTCGGCCTACAGAAGCGCCGAACAGATGAGACAGCGAAGTTCCGGCAAAATCAAAGGCGCTAAAAATGCCGGAACATGCTCATTGGTGCTCACCGATTCAATTATGAGGTTGGTGCCTGCTCCAAAGTTCACCTTGCACAGCCGGTAAAGCAGCAGTGTCAATATTCCTGCCAGGGGCAAAAACCAGACCATCCATGGATGGCCCATTCGGAATTCCGTGGCAAAATCAATCGTTTTTGTGAAACAGCGTGCCTACAGACCCGCAGATTCCTCCCAGAACAACAGCCGCCAATACCCATTTCAAAAAGGCTAAAAAATAGCGCAGTACGCGCTTTGCCATTTCAGTGCTTCCTTTTCTCTCTTCCAAAGGTTTTTCCTCTCCTTCCAGGGAGAGCAGCTTCCATACTGTATCTCCCTGAACAAAATCCGAGTCGATTATACCGCAAACAGTCAAAATCCGCAAAGCCGTCCACTTCTATATTATCTTTTCAGTCACAGCGTACAAATATTCTGGAGAGCTCAAAATTATATTTCAATATAAGAACTATAAACTTACCGCTGCTGTGTATACTAGAAAAATAATGATCTTAATCTTCTGATAAATTGGAGAGCTGATAGTAGCGGGTCTGATCCCAAATCTCAAGCCCTCTCGCCTCTTATTTCTATTTAAGTAATCCATTTGGCCGTTTTATAAGGGCAGTATTAAAAACTTGGTTGCTCTTTTGAACGGTACAGTTGTTGCCTTTTCGTTTCATTCTGTAGAAGGAGGTGCTACCTTTGAAACGTTTCCTCAACGCGATAGTTTGTCTCTGTCTCCTGTGCAGTTTATGGGGCTGCGGAGACGGCGGCTTTAAAAGTGATATGAGCTTTACCCTATGTGCTCGCCCAGAATATCTCCTCACTAGATCCTCAAACAGCCTCGGGAACAGCAGCCGGCGCCGTGCTGGACTCCCTCTTTGAAGGGCTCTGCCGGATTGATGCCGAAGGCAAAACACAGCCCGGTGTTGCAAAAAGCTGGGATGAAAACAACGATTCTACTGTATTTACCTTCCACCTAAGAGGCAATACCAAATGGAGCGACGGCAGTCCGGTTGTTGCAGATGATTTCGTTTTCGGTATCACCCGTGCCCTGACAGCCTCGACAAATACACCCTCTGTCGACGATATGTTTGTCCTGAAAAAACGCCAGGGCGGTCTACGCCGGAGAATTGGGTCGGAATCGCTGGGTGTTACCGCTAAGGATGACCGCACGCTTGTGGTGGAACTGGAGAGGAGTTATCCCGATTTTCCCGCACTGACAGCAGGTATCCACTACATGCCCTGCAGCCGTTCTTTTTTGAGCAGAGTGCCGGCCATTACGGGCTTTCCTCAGGAATACCTGATCACAAATGGACCTTTTGCCTTTACCAATATCTATTCCTGGAATACAGATTATGGGAAACGGTCTATTTCTCTCTCCCGTTCAGAATACTACAGAGAGGCGACCACAGCGTTGTGCCCTCCGATATAACATATCTGATCGATTACAGCTCTAAAATCGATACAGATCCCATTGCCGCTCTAAAGAGGGCGCCGTAGATATTCTTTCGCTTCCCGAAGACACCGCTAAAGCTGCGGCAGATCAAGGCTGCGGCGTTTATGGCGCTGATGACGCAGTGACAGGCCTGCTCCTCAACCCACAGGCAGATTCGCTGAAAGAGACGAGTGTACGGGAAGTTTTCCTTAAAACTCTGGATCGTGGGATTTGCTCTCCCGCCATACCAATACGGTGCAGGGCACCGGGGAAGCCAGCGGTATCATGCCGGATTTGTGTCCGCTGGGACGGCGAACCCTATTATGCGGAGTGGGGGAACAGTTTTTTCAAGCAGGACGATTCTATCGATCTCAATGCACTGCTCCGCTCTCTGGAGCTTGAAAAGCTGCCCAGCATCACTGTCATCTGCCCCAATGACGAGGATTCCGTCAATGTAGCCAATGGTATGCTGGTGGCGTGGAACAGCAAATTGGACAACGCCTTTAATATTCAGCCTTTAAGTGAATCAGAATTTCAAAGCAGAATCTCCTCTGGCGATTATGAAGCCGCTCTCTACACCCTGCGTGCCGGAGGAACCACGCCCCTACGATGTGCTGAAGGCTTTTGAAAGCTCGGCAACCCCAAGCCTTATGCAGAACACCTCCTATGACAGCGCCCTGCACAGTTTGAACTTGACCTTTCCTCCTACCGGATTTGGAATCTTTTTCTGCTTGACGCCTGTATTTTTTATCCTATTTTCGGGACAACACCTATTTTGTCACCAATCCCAATGTGCGGGGATTACTGTTTCCCCTGATCTGGGCGTAAATTTTTCTCAGGCAAGAAAGAAGCCTTGACAAAGTATCACCGCTTCTGTTCCAGACGCAGAAAAACCTCCGTTCGCAGTTTCACCCTGCGGCCGGAGGTTTTTTTCCATTTTGTTTTCGCTGTTCAAGTACATCCAAAAATTCTTTATCGAAGCAAAAGCCATCCCTGGCTGCTCAATTAGAAAATTCAGAAAAAGTTTCTACTGCATCCTGGAAAACGCTTCCTATCATTTCAGAACGCAGCGCTTCCACAGCATCCTTCTTCGAGGCAATCCTTGCAGGAATATGACCGCCCAGCATGGTGAGCACCGTGCTCACCGCCACCAATAGCACTGCGTGCAGCAGCTGCAGATGAGCAACTCCGGCAAGCCCCGTCATGTTCTCAATAATCACATTGATCAGGAAGGTAAACAGCCAGGCAATCACCACGCCCAGCACACCGGAAAACAGACCCAACAGGAAGGTTTCTGCGTCAAACACATGGGTGATATCCCGCTTCCTGGCGCCCAGCGCTCGGAGGATACCAATTTCTTTGGTGCGCTCCAGCACGGATGTATAAATGATAATGCAGATCATGATCATGCTCACCACAAGAGATATGGCGGCAAAGGCGATAAAGCACTACCGTAATTCCGTCCATAATGCTTCCGGTCATATTGAAATCGTCTCTACCATATCCGTGTGAGACCACCATATCTCCGTCGTCCTTCCCCATGTTCCAGGCATCCAGATAGGCGATCACCTCATCCTTGCTTTCAAAGGAATTGGGATACATCATGATCATATAAGGAGTGGAGTCTCCTCCCAGGTAGGCAAGAAACTGTTTCTTACCATCCGCATCCAGTTCTTCCTGGGTCATTACATTTCTGTCGCTGTCCCGCTGCGCCTTGACGATTTCTGAGTTTTCCTGCAGTTCGATCACTTTCTGCGTCAGCTCATCGCTGTGGCCACGCCCGCGGACAGCACGCCTACGCCGGCGTCCCTGCTGATCCGGACGATTCAGAAATCCGCACTGTGATCCCTCGATCAGAATCAGTACATCGCCTGATAGTCCTCACCGGGCAAAAAACCGTACTCAGTCTTCACATAGTAATCATCATTTGAGACGATACGGAACTCCGCTCCCACAATATCGGCAAATTTCACAGATTCCCTTCCGTCAATAGGAAAGCCCAGATTTTTGAGGATAGTTTGATCCAGGGTATTGTCCTTGCCGACCACCAGCACCATATCTTCGGGGGAATCGGATATTCTCCGGCCAGAAGCTCATAATTTTGTTCCAGATAGGAATCTTCCTCCTGAAGCTGCCGGGGGAAAGAGGAAATCCCCATACTTTCCATCCGCTCATCATGGCGTTTCCTCCGCTTTCCGACCCGCCGGAGGAACTGGAAACGTGACGGGGACAGCGCCCTCCTCCGTCTCCCCGCAGCAGATTCATGTTGACAATACGTGTCAACCCCACACTGGAACAAACCGACGGATCAATTTGTGAAAGATAATTCAGATACTCCTCTGAAAAGACGTTGGTATGCTGCTTAATGGTACTGGAAGGATCTTTTAAATAGACTTCCTGAGAATCCGCGTAGCCGTCATCGTCCAGATTCTGTCTTTGACCCATTTCCTTTCGCATCTGCTCCAAATCCATTTCCGCCGTATTCTGCGTGATAAGCACTGGGAACTGCGCCATCGCATCCCGCTGGAAATCATCGATCGTCGTACGGAAGCCGGAAGACAGGCTCAGGATAACGGCAATTCCGATAATGCCAATACTGGAGGCAAAGGAGGTGAGGAAGGTACGCCCTTTTTTGTTTTGATATTGTTGAAGGAGAGGTTCAGGGCGGTGAAAGTTCATGCTGGTTTTCGCAGCTTGAAGCTGTCCGGCTTTGGCCGCTCCTGGTGGGGATGGGAATCGGAGACTATCTTGCCGTCCTGGAAGCGGATGATGCGGTCGGCATAGTCTTCGGCCAGCTGAGGGTTGTGTGTGACCATGATGACCAGCCGCTCCGCAGAGAGCTTTTGAATCAGGTCCATAATCTGCACGCTGGTAACTGTATCCAGCGCGCCGGTAGGTTCGTCACACAACAAGATTTCCGGGTCGTTGGCCAGCGCACGGGCAATGGCGACCCCGCTGCATCTGCCCTCTCGGAAAGCTGGTTAGGCCGCTTGTGCAGATGGTCTTTCAAAGCCCACCTGCTCCAACACATCCAAAGCCCTTTTATGCTTTTTCCGCCTTAGACACACCGGACAGAAAGTCATGCCAAGTTCCACATTGGCCACAACGCTCAAGTGGGTAATCAAGTTGTAGCTCTGAAACACAAAGCCCACCGAATTATTCCGATAGGCATCCCAATCGCTGTCTTTAAAATCCTTAGTCTTTTGCCCTTGATGATCAAATCGCCGCTGTCATACCGATCCAGTCCGCCGATAATATTGAGGCAAGTAGTTTTGCCCGATCCGCTCGGCCCTAAAATAGCCACGAACTCTTTTTTCCCGAAAGGCAACACTTACATCATCCAAAAGCCTTGGTTTCCACAGTGCCCACATGGTAAGTCTTTTTAATATGCTGCAGTTCCAGCATGGCGCGCTCCTTCCCCTAATAAGGTTCAACGTAATTTCTTTTTTCTAATTTATTATTTTAACATAATATAACCGGAATATGAAAGGACCGTAAACAATTTGTAAATGCCGGAAAAAAACAGGAGTTCCGGATGTAAGGAATCCTTTTTCCGCCGCTTTTTTCACTTTTCCCTTGCAAATTCTCCGGATAAAGGCTATCATGAAAGCATAAGATTATTTAGAGAATGGAGATTCCTCTGCAGAAAGGATTGATCAATATGGCATTCCGTGAAATAACCCCGGAACAGCTTACAGCAAATCCCTTTACGCTGATCAACCGGGATTGGATGCTCATCACCGCCGGAGACGAGCAGAAGCATAATACCATGACCGCCAGCTGGGGGGAGGCGTGGGAGAGCTTTGGGGAAACTATGTCTCGACTGTCTATATCCGTCCGCAGCGCTACACCCTGGAATTTGTAGAGAGAAAAATGACTGCTATTCCCTCTGTTTTTTGATGAGGAATACCGCAGCGCTCTCAATTTCTGCGGCACCAAATCAGGCCGGGATTTCGACAAGGATAAGGAAACCGGTCTCACGCCGGTCTTTGGCGATATTGCGCCCTACTATGAACAGGCAAAGCTTGTTTTTCTCTGCAGAAAGTTATACCGCCAGGATATGACGGCTGAAAGTTTTCTGCAGCCGGAAAACCTGAAAGATGGTATCCGCAAATGGATTTGCACCGTATGTTTGTCGGTGAAATTGTCAAAGTGCTTGAAAGAAAGTAGCTTTGCCTTTTTCTGATCTGAATAAAGTAAATTTGTTTTATTAAGCGTGTTGAGTGAAACAGATAAAAGATCCCGCGCTCCGTGGGGGCGCGGGATCTTTTATCTGCAGTACGTTTTGTACAGAAAGGATTTTAGATCACTATGATAACTGTTTCAGACCTGGCCTTGAGCTTCAATGGACAAAACCTTTTCTCCCATGTCAACCTGCTGTTCCAGCCCGGCAACTGCTATGGCGTGATCGGCGCGAACGGCGCGGGAAAATCCACCTTCTCAAAAATTCTCTCCGGAGAACTTGGAGCCTACCAAGGGCGAGGTGGTCGTGGATGAAAAAAGCCGTATGTCCGTCCTGAAGCAGGATCACTTTGCTTACGAGCAGTATACCGTGTTCGAAACAATTCTCCAGGGAAATCCCCGCCTTTACGAGGTGCTGACGGAAAAGGACCCCCTCTATGAAAAAAGGAAGATTTTAGCGAGGAGGACGGCATCCGCGCCGCCGATCTGGAGGCTGAATTTGCCGAATTGGGCGGCTGGGACGCCGAGACCGAAGCAGGCAAGCTGCTGCAGGGTCTGGGGCTTGATAACATGATGCGGCTCTTCAGCGAGATGAGTTCCCTGCACGGAAGCCCAGAAGGTAAAAGTGCTGTTGGCACGCGCCCTGTTTGGCCAGCCGGACATCATCCTTTTGGACGAACCGACCAACGGTTTGGACAACCATTCCGTCAACTGGCTGGAAAATTTTCTGCTGGATTATGAGGGCACCGTCATTGTGGTCTCTCACGACCGGTATTTTCTCAACAATGTCTGCACGCACATCGTGGATATCGATTACACCAAAATCAAGCTTTATGTGGGGAACTACGATTTCTGGTATGAATCCAGCCAGCTGATGCAGCGCATACTGCGGGACCAGAACAGAAAGGCGGAGGAAAGAAACGGGATTTGGAAGAGTTTATCCGCCGTTTTCCGCCAACAAATCCAAATCCCGGCAGGCCACTTCCCGGAAAAACTTTTGAGAAGCTCACCTTCGAAGAGATGCCCGCCTCTTCCCGCAGGTATCCCTATGTAAGCTTTACAATGGACCGGGAGCCCGGCAAGGAAATTCTAACCGTTGAGGGGCTCTCCAAAACAATAGACGGCGTCAAGCTGCTGGACAACGTCTCTTTCCGGGTCAACCGGGGGGAGAAGATCGCCTTTCTGGCCTGCAGCGGACTTTCCGTCACCACGTTGTTCAAGAATTTTGACGGAGGAATTAGAGCCGGATGAGGGCAGCTTTTAAATGGGGTGTTTCCACCAGCCAGTCCTATTTTCCACAGGACAATTCTTCCTATTTTGGCAGCAACGACGACACCATCATCAAATGGCTTGAGCAGTATTCCAAGGATACCACCGAAACCTACCTCCGCGGTTTTCTGGGAAAGATGCTGTTTTCCGGCGAGGACGTATACAAGCCTGTCAACGTCCTTTCCGGTGGCGAAAAGGTACGCTGCATGCTTTCCCGCATGATGATGTTCGGCAGCAATGTGCTGCTGCTGGACCAGCCTACCAATCATCTGGATTTGGAATCCATCACCGCGGTAAACAACGGGCTGATCGACTTTAAGGGAGTGGTGCTTTTCACCTCTCATGACCACGAATTTGTGCAGACAGTGGCCAACCGTATCATTGAGTTGCTGCCGGAGGGCGGCGTGATCGACCGCATGACTACCTATGACGAATATCTGGAGCAATTTTCGGAAAGGAATTGACAGTATGAAACGGAATAAACTTCCCGTCCTTTTTTCTATGCCTGGCTCTTATGCTTCTTCCAACCTCCGGCGTCTTAGCCTATGAAGAAGACAGAGCAACCCTTGATGGGGAACTTACGGCCCCTCAGAAGATTATCTGGATTATCTGGAGCTCGAGGAAGAAACACAGGTTCAAACCCGAATGCCCCTTCCCTTCCCCGCCCCAGCAGTCTCTGAAACTCCTCCGGGCAAAATGGGGGCGCTGACCTTCCTTCTTCTTACGATGCCAGAACAGAGGGCTACCTTCCCCGGTACTAAACCAGGGGAACACCAGTTCCTGCTGGACATTTTCCGCAGTGGAGAATCTGGCGGGCTACTTAAATTTTAAAGAAAACCAACCAGGAGAAACCGGTTATTCCTTTTCTCCGAGACATATGGAGTTCACCACAGCAATCATTCCACAGGATCTCATGTTCTCCAATGGTTTATATCGGGAAGCAGATGCGGGCGGTAATCAGATGGTCGCCTCCCTCTACTTAATGGGCGGGCTTGGCCCTGTGGACAATTCCGGTTCTATGGCTTTTCAGAATTATCCGCTGGATGCAAATGGAAAACCACAGGTTGTCTACCCTACACGGGCAGAGCTGCTTTCTCCCCCCACCGCAGAGGTGACAGATTACATTTTTCCTGCCGGAGTTGGATGAAGGGAACTTATCAGCCAGCCGTTCCGCCCTGATGAAGCAGATGAAGCAGGCTGTGCGGATTACGGCACACTGGACGTGGGCATTGACTGGGTAGACAGCAACAAGTATTTCAACACAGAGTACAACTGTTTTTATAACCCCAACGGCAGACTACCACAAACCATGCCGTTCTCCTGGTAGGGTGGGACGATGGTTTTTCCCGGAACAATTTCAACAGCGGCTATAAGCCTCAAAGCGACGGCGCCTGGATTATCCAGAACAGCTGGGGATCCGACGTCCAGGAGAACGGGGTTCTTCTACGTCTCCTATGAAGAACTTTCCATCTACGAACTCTCCAGCACTGTCGCAGGTGCCGGCTCTGAACTTTCTTATGACAAGGCTTATGTCCTTGACCCCATGGGAATCAACAGCAGCTTTGTCTCCAACCAGGATACCGCCACCTATTGGGCCGCCAATGTATTCTCCAAGGAAGCCGGCACAGAACTGCTTACCTCAGTCAATCTTTTCCTATGGGGCAGCACTTCCTATGAAATCTATGTGACGGACGGCAGCCTTAGCCTCTCGGGCTGACGCCCGCTGCCAGCGGATCCGCAGATATGTTGGGCTACCTTTCCATCACGCTTGATACGCCTATTGAACTCACCGGGGATCAGTTCGCCGTCATTGTCAAATATTCTCTTAGAAACGGCGCCAGTATTCCGGTGGAATGCAATATTGAGATTACTACCGCTATGTTGACGCCCCCTTCCCACAGCTCTTTCCTATCCGAAAACGGCCGTTCCTGGGCCGAAATAAGCACGGCAGACTGGGATTACAGCAACCTCTGCATCAAGGCCTTCACCCAGAGCCTTTCGGGACAGACCGTGCTCCATTTGGAAAATGAAAATCAAAGGCCCTGTTCAGCGTCTACCGCCCCAACAAAGAAGAGGTTCCCATGAGGGCGGACGGTTCCTTTCTGCTGGCACAGAATACCGCTATATTTACCAGTGCGATGCCTACAGCCCGCTCTTCAGCCCGACGGCGGACATATGGCAAGCTTCCAAAACAGTTTTACCACAGGGGAAGAAACATCCCTCACCTGACTGCCAAATCACCCCCTGCCGTTTTCTGATGTTTCCGTATTCTCCTGGTATTTTGATTCTGTCGTCTATTGCTATGAAAACAGCCTTGTGAACGGCGTAACCCCACAGAATTCAGTCCGGAGTCCTCTGCCACCCGGGCTGAACTGGTCACTCTGCTCTGGCGAATGGAAGGACAGCCGAAGCCGAACAGTTTGGAGAGCTTTCCCGATGTACCTCAAAACACCTGGTACAGTGAGGCGGTAGCCTGGGCGGCGGAAAACGGTGTGGTCAACGGCAACGAGAAGGGCCTGTTTGTTCCCGGGGGCCAGAATTATCCGGCAGGATTTTGCCGTAATGCTGTACCGATATCAGGACCTGGTGCATGGTTCAGACGTTACCTCCAGGGCCAGCTCTCTGCTTATACCGACGCAAATAAAATTTCCAACTACGCAAAGGATGCCATGTCCTGGTGCGTGGCAGAAAAAATACTGAACGGCCGCACAGCCACCACCCTGGCCCCCAAGGTACCATCCTTCGTTCCGAAACAGCTGTGATGCTGCAACGGCTGCTTGCCCCCCTCTCTTTGAGAAATAACAAATTCAGAACAGGAGAGCTGCGGAAGGTTTTTCCGCAGCTCTCCTGTTTTTCCCTCCTCTATATTTTTGAACCAGGAACGTCACTTCCCAATTTCCTTCCGTAAAGGTTCCTGAAACCCAGAAAGTTTCCGTGCAGAGTAGAGCCCCTCAACGCTTCCCTGGAACTATCGAAGACGGCATCCTGCCTGGAAAGAGCGCTGCCGTCCTCGTCAAATCGGAAATAGGCATTATAGAGGCACTCTGTCCTGTTCCCCATCGGTCTTCAGCCAAAATAGCCATGAAGTTATCGTTTTCAAAGACATTTTCTACAGCGGTTTTGAACATGGAGCTGTCCATTTATAAATCCGATCCCCGTCAGCTCTATTCCTCCACCGGCCAGGCAGCAGGTTCCATCGGCTTCAGTACACGAACCAGGCCGGCTTTCCGGATTGCCGAAAGCGTTTCTCGGCAGCACCCCGCCGCCTGTATACACAGCATCCCTAGAAGGGATTCTTGGGGCAGGTTTTCCCAATCGACCGGTATTTCCACATCCTTATATTCTGTGATATGGCTCAAAAATTAGAAATGGAAAACGTAATCTTATCCCTGCAATGCTGCCTCCATCCATCGCAGTGGAGGTCAGCAGGAAGCGCGCCGTCTTTGTCTCCTCCTCATATTCCACCAGGCGGCAGTTGGTGATGCAGTCGCGTGCCTGGCGAATGCCTGCGCTGTCGTTGAGATCCACGGTCTCATCAATGCGGTCCCCGTCAAATCCTGCAAGGTAAGATACACCTGGCAGGTATCCCCTTCTACAGCGGCAGATTCCACTTCCAGACGGATTCCGTTCTCCTCAGCAGCTCAAATCGACCGGTTTAAAAAACTGTGCCAAACCGGGCGACACCTCATAAAGCATGGAATTGAAGCCAGGATTCTCGGCAGCCAGCACACAGACAGGTACCGTGAATACCAGCAGGCAGGCCAGAGCGGCGGCCAGCACTGCGGCAGGCGAATGCCTCTTTTTCTTTCAGATTCCACTGCCTGCAAGATCTTTTGTTTTTAATTCCGGAGCCGGCGAAACCTGCTTACCGGTTCATATGCTCATATCGCTCTGAAAAGTTCAATTGATATACCCTTTCATCAGTCCTCATCAAAATATTTGTGCAGCAGGCGCCTTGCTCTGGTCAGCTGCGTCCGAACAGTCGATGGTTTACGTCCCAGAATTTGAGCCACCTCCCTCCACGCTCATGTCTTCAAAATAGAATAAAGTGTACCACCGCCCGGTAAGAAGACGGCAAACGCAAAGCTGTTCTCGAAGCTCATTTACTTCCGGATCCGAAAAAGAGAACGTCTCTCCCCTTCTTCCCAAAAACAATCTTCCTCCGCCAGGAGGAAGCCCACAATTTTTGCAGCAGTTCATGGTTACCCGTAAAAGCCAAGCCTTCCGGTGTTCCTCCGATTGAAAAGAGGGCTGCCTGCGAAAATAACGGAAGAACACTTCCCTGATAGACATCGTCCGCATCGGTTTTGCTGCGCAACTGTGAAAAGGCCAACCGGTACACCATTTCTGAATACTTCTCTACCACCTGCTCCTGGAACTGATCTGCGCACGTCGATTGTTCCAAAATTACCCTCCTCTCTATCAGAAATACCCTGCAGCAGCAAGAAAAGCTACAAGGCAAATAAAAGAAAGTCGGCCGAACACCGCACTTTCTTTTTTGTATATGATTCTCCGGACTTCAGCTTTCTTCTTCTCAAGGCAGTGCCGGAAAACCGGCAGAAGTCCTGCGGAAGCAGAAGTTCCAAATCTCTTTTTCCTCGGGTTCTCTCACATTGCGGCGGGAACAGGCGATTACCGCTTCTTCCTTATTGCGGACCATACGGCCATTGCCTCCTGTCCGGGCTTCTTCTCCCTGCTGCTTTTGTTCATAATAGGAAAGCAGCGGTTCTTCACAGGAAGGATCCAGCCGGTATCCCTTCCCTTGACGATGCTTTTGGTGATCTCCAGCAGCTCCCGGGCCGTATAATCAGGAAACTCTATCATATTGGGAAACCGGGAGCGGAGCCCGGAATTTGCCTTTAAAAAGTCTTCCATCTCCCGGGAATACCCTGCCAGGATCACCACCAGGTCTTCCCTGTGATCCTCCATTCCCTTAACCAGAGTGTCGATTGCCTCCAGGCCGAAACTGTCGTCTTTTCCACGGCTTAGGGAGTAGGCCTCATCAATAAACAATACGCCTCCCAGGGCAGATTGGATCGCCTTCTGCGTCAGCGGGGCGGTATGCCCCACATATTTTCCCACCAGGTCCGCCGGGTCACCTCGACGAGCTGGCGCCTGCGAGCACGCCGATGGCTTTCAGATAGCGGGACACGATCCGTGCCACAGTTGTCTTTCCCGTTCCGGGATTCCCAGTAAAATCATATGCATGGAGGGAGAATCCGCTTTAAGCCCCCCTTTTCCTTCCGAAGCTGCTGCATTTTGAAATTATCTTCCAGGGACAAGACATATTCTTTTGACGGTCTGAAGCCCCACAATTTCCGAAAGTTCCTTCTTGACGGCCTCTACAGCTCCCTCCGCGGCCTTTGGGGCAAAAACTCCTATTCGGAACGCAAAAGCTTCCTCTTCACCGGAAAGCATCAGCTGCCCATTTTCCACTATAATCTTTCCCGAAGCACGCTGCACCTTCTGTTTCAGCTTATACTCGCTGAGGAACGGTAAAGAGCATCCGTATTCTTCCATGGCAGCTATCCCCCTGTCGGGACGATAAATGCTGCAAGAGCTTCAGCCGTCGGCGTGTCATAAGTAAAGTAAAACGCAGCTGTTTTTCCGTCCTTTCGCAAAACAATTTCAGCATCCGCCCAGCGATCTCCCGCAGGCTGTCCTGGGAAAATTCCCCTGTCTCGCAAATATCGTCCAACGCCGCAAGAAAGGGGGCTCCAAAATCGTTTGCCAGCTTATCCAAAGAACGGTCTGTGGTAGAACAGATATTTTCCCGACGCAGACAGGGACGAAACCGCACCCGGTACCAGAGCCGAACCAATCTCCACCAGCATTTCCTTCTGTTCCGCATAACGTCCAGCCAGCGGGATACTTCCCGTGCGAAACAGCTCCGACAGCATGGAAAGAACCGCTGTACCGCATTTTTCATATTGTTCAAAAAGGATTGTTGAAGATCCGCTTTTCAGAGCAGTATAGGACATCCTGCGCAAACAGCTTTTCGCTGGAGGAGTCTCCATATCTGGAAAGATCCAACGCAGTTGTCTTCGGGCTTTTCAGCACACCCCTGCCGGGCAAGAGAAGCTGTCATAGCCTCCACCGCGCTGTGCCGGCCGGTTCCCGGCTTTCCCAGAACCGCAATTCTGCCCATGGGCATTTCCTTGTGGAAACCGGCCACGAAAGGGACGCCGGAAAGCCAGCGCTACGGCAGGGCGAATTCTTTCTGCCCCAGCACCTTTCGGGCCGTTTCCTCTTCGGCTGTCTGAAACGCCGCGTCGGTCTGCTCGGATTGCCTGAATTTCCGGCAGGAACATCCTTCTTCAGTCCGTCTGCCTGCAACCGCTGGTCCAAAGCCTGCATATCCGCCTTGGCTTCCGCCGTCAGCTGCTCTATACTGCTCTGCAGGGAACAGGACAGGCTGTCCCCCTGTCTCCTGTACTGATTCCAGCGCCTGCTGTGTCTGCTCATTTCTGCGCTTCGCACCGCCAAAATTAAGTTTTTCCATCCCGGAACATAGAGTCAAGAATGGAATCGATATCATTTTCATGGTTCTGTTCAACCTCTCTTCCGCTATTTCTGCCTTTCCGACTTGACTCCCCGCACATTCAGCAAAGCGTCGGCCTGCATTTTTCTTCAGCAGGCCGAGGTCCAAATCCTGCAGGACCGCCTTCAAGTCCTCAGCGCTGATTTGTCCGGGTGCGGAGGCGTTTTTCCAGCGGCAAAGTAATACAGGAGCCGAAATATGCACCGCTGCCCTGCTGATTTTGCCCAACGCTCCCATCGACATGGTGACGACGGGTCCAAATTCCCGTGATGCCCGTTCCGTAGCCGAAAGCAGTGCCAAAACATCCCCGGACATTTTGAGGCATCACAGCATACTTCGGCAGTTCTGCCCCCAGCCGCTCCATCTCCAGCAGCGTACAGATAATTTCATGTTCGGCGGTGTCTTCTCAAAATCATGTTTGAAATCACCACGGCCATCTCCTCTCATGGGCCAGCCGCAGCAGCCGCAGCAGCCTTTCCTGTCCACAGGAAGCTCTAAATCCACCAGGTCAAACTTCCCGTCGATCAAAGCAGTTACCGCCGCTTCATATTCCTCCGGCGTCAGCGCGGCCTGTCCTCCCTCTTTTGCGTGTACGTACCGTACCAGAGCAGAGGCTTTTCTCCCATTCTCTCTGAGAAGGGACGGCACTTCCAACAGGTTCGAGATAGTAATCCGCCCTCCACTCCAACAGATCGGCAGGCAAAGCTCTTACATATTCCAGTTCTTCATACAAGGCCGGCAGTCTTTCCCCTGTCAGCGGGATAGCTATTTTTGGCATCCCCTTTCCCGAAATCAACGTTTCTAGCTTTCACTTTCCTCATGAAACCATCAACTCCCCAAATCTTACCGTTCCCAGGTTTCTTTCCAATTACTCAGTATACCGGCAAGGAATGAAAAGTCAATTTCTCTGAGCCGGGTATTTCCGGAACAACAGCTTTCTCCTGAAAATCATAGGAATCTCCGTTGCTCCAGGGGAATATTGTATAATAGCATTATATCATGCGGTTCCGGCCTGCTGGGTCAGCAGCACGGCAGACCAGCCGTCTTTTGGGGGAAACTAACATGTTGAAAAGCCAGGAAGTACGAAAGACAGCGCCTGAAATGGATCCGCTGCGCATGGGAATGGGTTGGACGGTGGAAGACCTGGAAAAGCCCCAGATTCTCATAGAGAGCACTTATGGGCAAAGCCATCCGGGCAGCGCCCATTTGCTGGAAATTCTCTCAGCTTGCAGCCGAAGAAGCCAATAAAACGGCGCTAAAAAAGCGGCTCTGTACTTCGCCACACGACATATGCGATGGCATGTCACAAGGGACATGACGGCATCAATTATTCTTTTGGCCTCCCGAGAGACACCATCTCGAACCTCATTGAAATTCACGCAAAGGCCACAACCTTTGACGCCGGTGTGTTTCTATCCAGCTGTGATAAATCTGTCCCCGCCCAGCTCATGGCCATCGGACGCATTGACATTTCCCTCCATCGTAGTGACTGGAGGCGTGATGGAGGCCGGACCGGAACTTTTGACTCTGGAGCAAATCGGCAAATACAGCGCCATGTTCGAACGGGGAGAGATCAGCGAGGAACAGTTCGCCTACTATAAGCATCATGCCTGCCCTTCTTGCGGAGCCTGCTCTTTTGATGGGTACAGCCTCTACCATGCAAATTATGGCGGAAGCGCTGGGGCTGATGCTGCCGGGAAGCGCGCTGATGCCCGCCACCTGCGGGGAATTGAAAGAAGTGGCAAGATGGGCTGGAAAGCGGGCGGCGGAATTGGCTTTGGAAGGTATGACAGCACGCCGTATGGTGACTTTGGACAGCTTTGAAAACGCAATCATGGTGCATGCCGCCATCTCCGCTCCACCAACACCCTGCTTCACATTCCCGCAATTGCCCGTGAATTTGGCCTTTGAAATCGACGCGGACACCTTCGACCGCATGCACCGGAACGCCCATTATCTGCTGAATATCCGTCCCGCTGGGGAATGGCCTGCCGAATATTTCTATTATGCAGGCGGAGTACCGCGCATTATGGAAGAGATCAAGAGCATGCTTCATCTGGATGTGATGACAGTGACAGGAAAAGCCCTGGGGAGAAAACCTGGAAGACCTGAAGAAAAACGGCTACTATGACCGCTGCGACGAGCACCTGCGGAAGACAGGCCTGAAGCGTACCGACATTATCCGGAATTTTACGACCTTTGAGCCTATCGGCAAAAACGGCGCGATCGCCGTCCTCAAGGGCAATCTTGCTCCACAGGGCAGCGTGGTGAAACACAGCGCCGTTCCCAAAAAAATGCACAGCGCCGTGCTGAAAGCCCGGCCATTCGACTAATGAGGAAGATGCGATTTCCGCTATACTATCCCATAAAATTCAGCCTGGGGACGCGGTGATTATCCGCTACGAGGGCCAAAGGGCAGCGGCATGCCGGAGATGTTCTACACTACGGAAGCCATCTCCTCCGACCCGGAGCTTTCCGCCTCCATTGCGCTGCTGACGGACGGACGCTTTTTCCGGCGCCAGCAAAGGCCCGGCCATCGGTCACATCTCCCGGAGGCAGCGGCAGGCGGTCCCATCGCCCTGGTGGAGGAAAAACGACCTCATTGAAATCGACATTCCCCAAACGGGTTCTGCGGATTTGCGGTGTCCGGGAGAAAGAAAGAAGCCTGCTGAAATAGAACTCATCCTGGATCAGCGCCGCAGTACCTGAAGCCCCGGGACAAATATAAAACCGGCGTACTGGGGCTTTTTACCGCAAACGCCGCCTCCCCCATGAAGGGCGGCTATATGGACTGAGCTTTCGGCCAATACGGCTGAAAGGACAAAGAAAGGAAGCATCATAATGACCCAGGTAGAAAACATTTTGAAAAAAGACAGGGATTATTCCCGTTATCAAGCTGGACGACGCCCAGCTTGCCGTCCCCTTGCCAAGGCCCTGCTGCCGGAGGCTCGGCGCCGCGGAGATCACCTTCCGTACGCCCGCAGCCGCAAGCTCCATCCAGGCCATCGCAGAACAAGTGCCGGATATGTTTTGTCTGCGCTGGAACCGTGCTCAATACTGAGCAGGCCAAGTTGGCCGTCCTCCGGCGCTGCTGCTGTGATTTCCCGGGCACCAATCCTGCCGTCGTGAACTGGTGCCTGGAGCAGGGAGTCCCAGTTTATCCCGGATGCGCCACTCCCACCGAATTGAAGCGGCGCTCAGGATGGGACTCACTACTTTGAAGCTTTCCTGCAGAGGTAGTGGGCGGCGTCAAGCTGCTGAAAGCGCTGTACGGCCCCCTACCGGAGATCAAGTTCATGCCCACAGGAGGAATCAGCCCCTCAAATGCCGCAGACTATCTCCGGCAGCCAAACGTGATTGCCTGCGGCGGCAGCTGGCTCTGTTCGGAACAGGATATTCTGCGAGAGGATTGGGCCGCCGTCGAAACCTCGGCCAGAGAAGCGGCGGAACTTGTCAGATCCGTGCAGAACGCCGCTTCATAGCATGGACCGGCTAAAGGGTCTGTATCTCTATGAGACGTTCTTTTATCCCCGCCTTTTCGTTCTGGATAGTAAAAATCCCCGGTGCAGGTTTCGAACCTGCATCGGGGGATTTTATCTACCTCACTTTTCCGAAGAACATCAGTTTTGCTCAGCTGCCGCTTACATGTTGTAAAGCGTTTCAGGTGACAGGATGTCAAACCTGCGCTCCTTCAAGACCTCGGCGCTTTCTGACCGTTGTTCATCCGGATAATCACAAAAGGCTTTCCCCTTTGTCCCTGCTGATGAAAGCATACATGTACTCCATGTCAAAGCCCTCGTCAGCCAACAGGCGTACCGCCTTGGAAAATGCGCCTGGCTCATCATCGATACCTACCGCAATAACGTTTGTCAGGGAAACTGTCATACCGTGCTGCTTCAGAGCAGCCACAGCTTCTTTGGGCTTATCTACGATCACCCGAAGGATTCGAAATCACTGGTATCTGCTACAGAGATGGCGCGGATGTCGATGCCCGCTTCGGCCAAGACCTCTGTAATCTCCGCCAAACGGCCCGGTTTGTTTTCGATAAAGACGGAAAGCTGCTGGATCTGCATAAAATCACTACCTCCCGATATTGGTTTCGTTATTATGAGTATATCACACTATGTTCCGCTTGTCGATGACTCGTTTTGCTTTTTTCCTTCCGAGCGTTCGATAGACTTCGGTTCCAAAAGGGTAATCTTTGCAGCAATATTCAGAGTGGACTGCAGCGCATTCGCAATGGTCTTCTCCACCCGCTCCAGGCTTCGCACCGTGTCGGCAAACATAGACTCGTTCATCTCCACCTGAACTTCCAGGGTGTCCAGGTTGTTCTGGCGGTCCACGATCATGCGGTAGTTGGGAGCCATACCCAGATCCAGCAGCACGCTTTCTATCTGAGAGGGAATACGTTGACTCCTCTGATGATGAGCATGTCGTCCGTCCTGCCCTTGGGTTTCGTCATGCGAACCAGGTACGGCCGCATTTACAGGTCTCATGGGTTATGGAAGCAATATCCCGGGTGCGGTAACGGATAAGAGGCAGGGCCTCTTTGCCGACCAGGTAAACACCAGTTCGCCCTCTTCCCCATCCGGCAGCTGTTCCCCGGTGACCGGATCGATAATTTCAGGGTAGAAGAAATCTTCCTGCACGTGCATGCCTGCCTGTTCCTCACATTCGCAGGCCACGCCCTGGGCCTGCAATCTCAGAGAGGCCATAGATGTCAAAGGCCCGGATGGCCAGGGCATTTTCAATCTCACGGCGCATCTCCTCCGTCAAGGCTCCGCGCCGAAAATTCCAATCCTCACCTTAAGGCTCTTGGGATCAATCCCTTATCTCGCACCGTTTCACCGATGTACATGGCATAGGAGGGAGTACAGCATAGAATGTCCGATTCATAATCCTGCAGGATTTGCACCTGCCGGTTCGTATTCCCAGAGGAAACCGGAATCAGAAGTTGCCCCCAGGGCTTCCGCGCCGTCATGGAGGCCCAGGCCGCCGGTAAAGAGGCCGTACCCGTAGGAAACATGAACAAAGTCGTCTTTCGTGCCGCCAGTCCCCACAATGGACCTGGCCGCGCTGTGGGCCCATACATCCAGGTCGTGCCTGGTATAGGCCACCACAGTCTGCTTTCCGGTCGTTCCGGAGGAGGCATGCACCCGCGCCAGCTCGCTGCGGGGCACTGCTACCATACCGAAAGGATAGGTATCCCGCAGATCCTGCTTGACCGTAAAAGGAAGCTTGGACAGGTCGTCGATAGACTTGATATCTTCCGGCTTCAGCCCGATCTCATCAAATTTTTTCCGGTAAAAGGGCACATTTTCATAGCAGCGCTTCGCCATGGCAGCCAGCTTCTGAGATTGGATTTCCCGCAGAGTCTCCCGGGAGGCGCATTCAATCTCCGGCTCAAAATAGTTAGGCATGGGTAGGACATTCCTTTCTTCGCTTGGTATCGTTTGTACTTTTTCTTCCTCATTCTGCTGCAGATACCGGCTTTGGTCAGCCCGTACAGGCCGCTGTCCTGAAATCCGTTTCTGTAGCGGTAATAGCCTTCGTCCGGCCATCCAGAAGCAGCCCTGCTTTCCGCAGCACTCTGCAAGAGACCGGATTGTTCACGGAATGAGACGCTTCCACCATATGATTAAGGCACATCTGGTCAAAGGAAGGTCTCTCTTCTTGAGCTTACCAGGAAAACCTCAGGCCTGATAGCCCAGCTCAAAGGCCTTTTTATTCATCTCCAGAAATTTTCCAGGAACACAGTGCTCCAACGCATTGAGCCAAATCTCTTTTTCCACGTCCATTCCCCTGGCCATGGCGCCGATCAGCACCACATTGACGGCCTTTGCCGAACCTGCCTGCTCTGCCAGGAAGAGCGTCCACCGCCAGCAGCTTTACACCCTTCCCGCTGATGGCCTCCAGAAGCCCCTCCGGATACTCTGCCGCTCCCTGTGATAACGGGCATCGGATCAATCCGCTGCGTGCTGGTCACCAGGGTTCCTCCAGCCGTCAGATAGGGCAAAAATCTGGCTGCTTCCAACTGTTCAAACGCCAGCACTACATCCGCCTCGCCTGTTTCGATCACGGGGAGGCCACCTTTTCACCATAGCGCATAGGTCACCACGGAGCCTCCCCCGCTGGCTCATCCCATGCACCTCGCTGACCTTTACGTCAAACCCTCATTCATCATGGCATAGCCCAGGATACGGCTGGCCAGCAGCGTACCCTGTCCACCAACGCCTACGATGATTACGCTTTTCACTTCACTCATATTTTCTCCGTCCTTTCCAAAGTCAGGCTATGGCATTCTTGGCGCAGAGAGAGGTACAAACTCCGCAGCCCACGCACTGGGTGGCGTCAATCACTGCTTTTCCGCCGCGCATGCTGATTGCAGGGCAGCCAATTCCCCATACAGGCCTTACAGCCGATGCATTTCTCGGATCCGCTTTCAGCGGGGCAGAATGCTTGACATATTTCAGCAGCGCGCAGGGACTGCGGCTGATGATTACAGAGGGTTCCTCTGCTTGAAGTTCCTCTTTCAGGGCTGCTGTGACAGCCTTCAGGTCATAGGGGGTCTACCACACGGACCCTGCCGATCCCCACTGCGCGGCACAGCGCCTCCAAATCTACTGCCGCAGCAGGATCCCCTTTGATGTTGTATCCCGTCGTGGGATTCTGCTGGTGGCCTGTCATGCCGGTGATGGAGTTGTCCAGAATGATGACCACTGAATTTGAACGGTTGTAGGCGATATCAATCAGGCTGGTAACGCCGGAATGAATAAACGTAGAATCGCCGATTACCGCTACCGACTTCTTTTCCGCCTCTGCGCCTCTTGCCTTATTGTAGCCGTGCAGGGCGGAGACAGGAAGCGCCCATGCAGATGCAGGAATCCATAGCGTTCAACGGCGCGGACGCTCCCAACGTATAACAGCCGATATCGCCGCTGACATAAACTTTTTCCCGCTTCAGAGCGTAAACACGCCCCGATGAGGGCAGCCGCAGCACATCACAGGCGGGCGCACGGGAATCTGCTGTTCCAGGGAGACGCTTTCCCGCCTCCTCCCCGGTGAGAAGTTTTCTGACAATTTTTCTGTGAGAATTCCCCACAGCGGGGGAAATTTTTCTTTGCCAATGACAGAAAGCCCTAGCTTCTTGCAATGGGTCTCGATAAAATCATCCAGTTCCTCAACCACATAGACGGTTTCCGCCTTTGCGGCAAAATCCAGGATCAGCTTCTCCGGCAGCGGATAGGCCATCCCAAGCTTGAGATAGTTGACGCTGTCCCCCATAGCTTCTTTCACATACTGATATGAAATACCGGAAGTGATGACGGAAACCTTGGCGCCGTGATCCTCCACATAGTTGATCCGGCCTTTTCCGCCCATTCCGTCAGGTTGAGAAGCCGCTGCTCCACCGCCATATGCTTCGGCTTTGCAAAAAGCAGGCAGCATCACAGTCTTTGCAGGATTTTTTTCATAAGGCTTCAGAAGGAGTTCGGTGCGATCCTCGCATTCCACAATACTGCGGGAATGGGAAACGCGTGTGCATAGGCGAAGGATGACAGGCGTATCAAATTCTTCGGAGAGTTCATAAGCCAGCTTGGTAAATTCCTTGCACTCCTGAGAATCCGCAGGTTCCAGCATGGGGAGCTTTGCCGCCTTGGCGTGGTTGCGGAATCCTGCTCGTTCTGAGAGGAATGCATGCCCGGATCATCCCCCACAGCCAGAACCATACCGGCGTTTACGCCGATATAGCTCATGGTGAATACCGGGTCCGCCGCCCATTCAGGCCCACATGCTTCATGGCGCAAAAAGAACGTGCGCCGCCGAGAGACGCGCCGCTGGCCACCTCTGCCGCCACCTTTTCGTTGGGAGCCCATTCGCTGAACATCTCATCATACTTGGCCGCTGCTTCCGTGATCTCCGTGCTGGGTGTGCCGGGATAGCTGGAGATTACCCGCACTCCCTGCCTCATAAAGACCTCTGGCAACCGCCTCGTTGCCCAACAGAAGTTGTTTTTCCATATGTAAATTCCTTTCCACGCTGTAAAAGCGCACTTATTCCTCCGGTTGATTTCTCAGGTCCAGCACTCGCTTTGCCTTGCCCTGAAAACCGTTCGAGACTCTTGGGGTTCCACCAGGGTCACCCTGGTTTCCAGCCCCAGAACACTCTTCAGACGGTCATGAATCTTTTCTCTGCAGAGACTCCAGTTCCCCAAAGCTTTCCAGCAGCGAACCGTCTACCAGCTCTACCTTGACCTCCAAATTGTCCATGAAATTCTTCTTGCGAACCACCAGCTGATAATGAGGTCCCACGTTTTCCGTTGCCACCAGGACGCTTTCAATCTGGGAGGGAAATACGTTTACTCCCCTTGATGATCAGCATATCGTCGGTTCTGCCCATCACCTTGTCCATGCGCACATGGGTTCTGCCGCACCTGCAGGGCTCGTAGTTCAGCCGGGTGATATCCTTGGTACGATACCGCAGCACCGGCATGCCTTCCCGGGTCAGAGTGGTCACTACCAGTTCACCCGCCCTCCAGGCGCTTTTGTTCCAGCGTCTCCTGGTCTATAATTTCCGGCAGGAACGCATCCTCTGCAAAGTGCAGGCCGCAGCGGTATTCACACTCTCCCGATACGCCCGGGCCGGTAAGCTCCGTCATGCCGTAATTGTCTGTAACCCGTATTCCCAGAGTTTCCTCGATACGCCCCCGCATCTGTTCCGTACAACCCTCGCTGCCGAGGATGCCATGCCTGAGTTTGGCATAAGCCTCCTTCGGATAGCCGCTCTCCTGCACCAGCTCTCCCAAATACAGCGCATAGGAAGGGTGGCCACCAAACCGGTAACACCAAAATCGCGAAGCATCATCAGCTGCTTTTCCGAATTGCCGGAAGACGCCGGAATGACCGTGGCCCCCTGCCTTCTCCAACCCAAAATGCAGGCCCAGCGCGCCGGTAAACAGGCCATAGCCAAAGGAAATCTGAATAATATCCTCCTGTGTAACGCCTGCCGCCGTGACAATGCGCGCCACATAATCGGACCAGTTATCAATATCCTGTTTCGTATAGACGCCAACGGTAGGTTTTCCCGTCGTGCCGGAGGAAGCATGAATCCGCACGATATCCTTCATGGGCTTCGCCAGCAGACCAAAGGGATAGTTGTCCCGGATATCCTCCTTCGTGGTGAACGGATATACTGCAGGTCGGAAAGCGCTTTTATTTTATTCCCCGAAGTGATTCCAGCCTGAGATAGGCGTGCGTGATAGAAAGGCACATTCTCATAACAGTAATCCACCACGCGGCGCAAACGCTCAAGCTGCAGCGCCTCAATATCCGCCCGCTTCATGGTTTCGATTTCTTTTTGAAAAAACACGGAATCAGACTCCCATCCCTCTGTGATATCGGCCGCGGCCGTCCTGGCTTTGCCCAGCCATTTTTTTTGCTTTAAATTGCAAAAAGCAGTTGTCCTTTATTTTACCGCAATTTTCTCTCTTTTGCAACAGCTTTTCCAAAACTGGTTTTTCTAAGCACTGCGGCTGGCCGCTCCATCCTCCCCGCCTCTCATGGACGCTGTTTTCCCTCCAGATGGGTAGTTCGAAACCGCTCCATCCTTGCAGCTAACCAAGGCAGATGAATTTCGAATTTCGGCCCAAAACCTGGTATCCTTGCTCAGCTCCCGGGTAGATAGGATGCAGCGCCAGGTAAACTCTGTGGCAATTTCACAGGCCTCAAAAAGGCACATACCGTTTAAAAGGCCGCCCAAAAGTGCAGAGGCAAACAGATCCCCTGTACCGTGATAAAGGCCCTCCACCCGCTGGCGAAAGAAAACCGCATTTCCCCAGTCCTGCCGTCCAGGCAGGCTGTCCCCACCTGTTCCCGGTCCAGTGAGATGCCGGTGAGCACCGCCATTTCAGGCCCCATTTCACACAGTCTCTTCAGCACATCCTCCACATATCCTGAGGAATATGGACCCTCCGGTACGGAACACCCAGCAGGTGGCTGGCCTCCGTCAGGTTCGGCACCACCACGTCCGCAGCCCTGCAGAGTCCGGCCATTCCGTCCGCCATTTCAGGGGGTGTAGGTCCGGTAAAGCTTTCCGTTATCCCCCCATAACAGGATCCACAAAAACCAGCGTCTTCTTATCCTGAAACATTTGAAAAATCTGCTCTACGATACCGATCTGTGCCGCACTTCCAAGAAAACCCACTGTAAAGCGCACCGAACTCACAGCCCACCTGTTTCCAATGCCTGGCCATAGGCAAAAGGTCCTCCGTCAGTTCCGGTAGGTAAATCCTCAAACCCGCCCGTATGGGTGGACAGCACAGCCGTAGGCAGCACGGAGGTTTCCACCCCGCAGACCGACAATACGGGCAGAGCAACCGTCAGAGCATTTCCCACACCGGAAATATCGTGTATCGCTGCTGCGCTTCTTATTTGATACGTCATCTGTCACAAAATCCTTTCCCACAAAATTGCTAAAGAAAGTTTAGCCCTGAACGTTCTCTTGTCAAATCGCGCCTTTACTTTTTAGGGCAAATGATAAAATAAGGAAGTATTTGAAACCATGCATGCGGAGGAGTTTTCCATGAAAGGCTATAACGACAGGAAGCGGAAGCTGTTTATTCGCATCACGGCGTCCGTGCTTGCGGGTTTGATGATTCTTTCTGCAGTATCCGTTCTCCTGTTCAGATAATGCCCACAGAGGAGGAATTTTCATGTTTGGAAAAAAAAGACAGACAGGAAATCAAAATTGGCATCAACGGATGCACTGTGAGATGTGCTCCGCACGAATGCAGAAGGCGTTTTTAGATGCAAAAGGCGTTCTGAAGGCCGAGGTAAAGCCTTTTCAGATAAGTGCGCCGATATCGTCTATGACGCCGGAAAAATCAGCGCAGAAGATTTAAAAACATTGTAACGGAAACAGGTTACGAACCTGTTTGACCAGGATAGAGCACAGGCTGTTCCGGCTGTTTGCCGGCGCATCCTGGAAACAGCCGGTGTATGGCGGGAGTCCGCCGCCATACACCGGCTGACATACGTAAAACAAAGCCGCCCCGCGGCATTGGGAACACTATGAACAGCAAGGGTAAATATTATCTCACAACAGCGATCGCTTACACTTCCGGTAAACCGCACATTGGAAACGTGTATGAAATCGTACTTTGCAGACAGCATCGCCCGCTTTAAACGCCTGGAAGGCTATGACGTTTATTTTCAGACAGGAACCGACGAACACGGCCAGAAAATCGAATTAAAAGCCGAAGCCGAGGGCGTTACTCCAAAAGAGTTTGTGGACAAAGTTGCCGGCATCATCAAGGGACAGTTTGACCTGATGAATGTATCCTATGACCACTTTATCCGCACCACCGACAGAGTATCATGAAAAGGAAGTCCAGAAAATTTTAGAAGCTCTACGACCAGGGGCGACATCTACAAGGGCGCCTATGAGGGCCTCTATTGTACGGACTGCGAATCTTTCTTCACGGAAAGCCAGCTCATAGACGGAAATGTCTGACTGCGGCCGGAGGTCCATTGATGCCAGGAAGAAGCCTACTTCTTCAAGATGAGCAAATATGCCCAGCGCCTCATCGACCACATCAACTGCACCCAATTTATTCAGCCTGTCTCCCGCAAGAACGAAATGATGAACAATTTCCTGCTGCCAGGCCTGCAGGATCTCTGTGTCTCGTACCTCCTTCACCTGGGGGATCCCGGTGGAATTCGACCCCAAGCACGTGGTATATGTGTGGCTGGACGCTTTGACCAACTACATTACCGGTATCGGTTATCACTGCGGCGGGGAGAGTGACGAACAGTTTACAAAGCTGTGGCCCGCAGACCTGCACCTGATCGGTAAGGATATCATCCGGTTCCATACCATCTACTGGCCTATTTTCCTCATGGCACTCGGCGAGCCTCTGCCGAAGCAGGTATTCGGCCACCCGTGGCTTTTCATGGGCGGCGACAAGATGAGCAAGTCGAAGGGGAACACCATCTACGCCGACGAACTGGTGGAGATGTTCGGTGTGGATGCAGTTCGCTATTTCGTGCTGCACGAAATGCCTTTTGAAAACGATGGCAACCTGACCTGGGAGCTGGTAGCAGAGCGTACCAATTCCGATCTGGCCAACACCCTGGGCAACCTGGTGAACCGAACCATCTCCATGAGCAACAAATATTTCGGCGGCGTGGTGGAGAACACCGGGGTCTGTGAACCCGTTGACAGCGATTTAAAAGCTGTTGTCACTGCCTGCCGCGATAAGGCCGCCGCGAAAATGGCAGACCTGAAGGCAGCGGACGCCATTACGGAAATCTTTGCGCTGTTCAAGCGCTGCAACAAGTATATCGACGAGACCATGCCTTGGGTTCTGGCAAAAGCGAGGACAGCAAATCAAGGCTTGCCACTGTACTCTACAACCTTGTAGACTGTATCTGCGTAGGCGCTTCCTGTTACAGCCCTTCATGCCCGGCACCTGCGAGAACATTTTCCGGCAGTTGAACGCTCAGCCCCGGACCTGGGAGAATCTTGACAAAACTGGCCTGTATCCCAGTGGAAACAAGGTGACGGAAACCCCTGAAATTTTGTTTGCCCGTCTGGATGTGGACGAGGTCATCGCCAAGGTTGAAGAAAAGCGGCTGGCTGCGTTGCCCCTGCCTGAAGTAGAGGTGGAACCCCAGCTGTCGGAGAAGGTGGATTTCGATACTTTCTGCAAATCCGATTTCCGTGTCGTCAAGGTGAAAAGCCTGCGAGGCAGTAAAGAAAAGCGACAAGCTCCTTCGATTTACCCTGGATGACGGCACCGGCACAGACCGGCAGATCCTGTCTGGAATCCATAAATGGTATGAGCCCCAGGACCTTATAGGCAAAACTCTGATAGCCATTGTAAACTTGCCCCCCCAGAAAGATGATGGGGCTGGAAAGCTGCGGTATGCTGATCTCCGCCGTCCATAAAGAGAAAGGTGAGGAATGTCTGCACCTGGTCATGGCAGATGATTCCATCCCGGCGGGAGCCAAGCTTTGTTGACGGCGTTATCCAGCTGCGGCCAGCCGGAAAATCTTGCAGGAGCCGCCTCCAGCGGGAATGAAAAATACGGCATTTTTGATTCCCATGCTCACTATGACGATGCGCAATTCGACGCGGACCGGGAGGAACTCCTGGGCCGCGTCCTTCCTGAAAAGGGCGTATGCGGCATTCTTAATATGGGGGCGGACCTGAAGGGCTGCAAGGATACGGTGGCCCTGACAGAGCGTTATGAATACCTCTACGGCGCAGTGGGTATTCATCCCGAATGCGCCAGGAACTTCCGGACAATTGGCTGAACCTGCTCCGGGAGTGGCTTAAATGCGAAAATTGTGGCCGTGGGCGAGATCGGACTGGATTATCATTGGTTGGAGGAATGCCCCAAGGAACGGCAGAAAAAAGTCTTTTCCGCCCAGCTGGAACTGGCTGAAGAGCTTTCTCTTCCTGTGATAATCCATGACCGGAAGCCCATGCCGATACGCTGGAATTTTTGCAGCGGTACCGGCCCTCCGGCGTGGTACACTGTTTTCCGGCAGTGTGGAAAACCGCCAGAGAAATCCTCAAGCTGGGCATGTATATCGGCTTAGGCGGAGCTGTCACCTTCAAAAATGCCCGGCATTCCGTCGAGGTAGCCCGGGAAATCTCACTGGAACGGCTGCTTTTGGAAACAGACGCCCCCTATATGGCCCCGTGCCCTTCCGCGGCAAACGGAACGATTCTTCCCTCATCGCCTATGTTGCGGAAAAATCGGCGAGATTCGTGGAATTCCCGCAGAGGCTGTACTGCATGTAGCCGCAGAAAATACCCGGCGCCTGTTTGGCATAGCATGAAAACCCAATGACAGAAATGGAGCGCAATATGGAAAGTGAAACCAGTATTACCTATGAATATGGCAGAAACCTCTATATCAACCTGACAAACCAATGCCCCAACAGCTGTGATTTTTTGCCTGCGAAATAACAGTTCCGGCAGTCTGTATGCGAAAAATCTCTGGTATAGGGAAAAGGAGCCTGCCAAAGAAGAAATTTGGGAAGAGTTACAGAAAAAAGGATTTGAACAGCTACAATGAGATTGTCTTCTGCGGCTACGGGGAACCTGCCTGCCGCTGGGACGATATGATGTGGCTCTGTGACCGGATCAAGGAGCACGGTTCTCACTTCATCCGTATCAATACCAACGGTCTTGCCAATCTCATCACCGGCAGACGCGCCGCGCTGGAACTTGACGGGCGGGTTGACGCGGTTTCCGTCAGCCTGAACGCCAGTACGCCGGAGGATACGACGCTGTCTGCCACAGCAAATTCGGCCTGGAGGCATTCTCAGAAATTTTAAAATTCACCGGTACTGCGGTTCTGAATGTTCCACACGTACGCATGACTGTGGTGAGCACTATGCCCCAAAAGGAAATTGAGGCGTGCAAAAGGGTTTGCGAACGGATAGGCGCAGATTTTCATGTGCGCGAATACATCAGCAAATGACCGGAAAACATAAGTCATACAGGTTCTCTGTCTTTGATGAAAGCCCGTACGAAAAATTTGATAGATGGAAGAAAAGGAAGCCGAGAGGCCGCACACATCCTTCCCAATGAGTTTGTATAGGCCAGCTCGCATGGATTTTTTATATGAAAAAGACTCTATTGTCACTTCTGCTCCTATTCTCTTTGCTGCTTTTGACCGGCTGCGGCACTGTTGGTTCTGAAAGCGAATCGGTGATTGAAGGTTCGCTGGAGGAACTGCTTGCCAAGGTCACAGAAGGGGTAGAGCCCGATATCATGGTGATGGAAACACCCCTCACCCAAGAAAACTTTTCTTCCTATCTCTTCATCGACTATGTGGAGGGTAGCGAGGGGCTTGCTTCCGATGCAGCAATCAATGCCATCGCCCATTCCGTCGTTTTGCGACGCCTGCCGGAAGGGGCGGATGCGGCCGAGATTCAGAAGAGATTGAGGAAAATCTCAATCCCAGAAAATGGGTCTGTGTGGAAGCGGAATCCAGCAAGGTGGCAAGGCACGGCAATCTGATTCTGGTGGCAATGTCCTCAAGGATGCCGTCAATAAAGCCGTTTCCAACTTCGATGCATTGTCAAAGTAACTCCAGAGAAAGAGGAAGCGTTGAATGGCGCTTCCTCCTCTCTTTATTATCAGGAAGAACGCAAGACCAGCCGATGAAACAATCTGTCCTTCACAGCTGTGATATGGATGTGCTCACTGCCATTGAGACCCGCCGGGCATCCGTAGGTACACCGGGGAGCCTGTAAGCGAAGAAATGCTGCACACTCTCCTCCATGCGGGTTTCTGTGCGCCAAGCGCTAAAAACTGCAGGCCTGGGAATTTGTCGTAGTACGGAGCAGAGATAAGCTGAAGTGCTTTTCTGAGCATGCACAGTACCAAAAAATGGCGGAGCATGCCGCCCTTGCCATTGTGGTATGCGGAGATACCAGAAGGCTGGATCATCACGACTTACTTCTCAACGACTGCTCCGCTGCAGTGGAAAACATTCTGCTGGCAGCACATGGACTTGGGTTGGGCGCCGTGTGGTGCGGCATCGTAAACGAGCTGGTGAACTTTTTCCGGCAGCAGCTCAGCCTGCCGGAAGAGGTGCTTCCTGTGGCGCTGGTGGCAGTGGGCCATCCCGCTGAAGAACGTCCCGTCCGGAACGCTACGATCCCAGCCATGTCCATTTTGAGGCTTACCAGTCCAAAAATTGACGCTTCCAGGTACCGGCATGAATCAAAGAAACCAGGGAAAGAGCGGCAAAAATGCCGCTCTTTCCCTGGTTTTCATATCACTACCAACACCAGCGCGGTCACATCGTCCCTCATGCCCGTCGCTGCGGCGTCTCTTCGCCTCTTCCGTAATCCGCTCCGCCAGGGTGTTGGGGTTTCCTCTTCGTCACAGTTGGCCACGAAATCCACCAGCCACTCTGTACCGGAGGCTACCACCCATCGGAAACCAGAACGACCACATCCCCCTGCAGTCAGCTCACGTTCTGTCACGGCAAATTCTACCGAAGGCATGATCCCGACCGGGCATGGAAGACGCTTCAATCAGCTCCGTCCTCCTGCCCCGGCGCACAACGGAACCTGCGGCGCCGGCCTTAGGAACTCTGCCTTTCCGCTGAACAAATCGATACAGGCGATATCCATTGTCGCCAGGGGATTCGTCGCCGGATTTTGCAATCAGCGCAGAGTTCACTGTCTGAAGCATACTGTCAAACCCGATCCCCGCCTTTAAAAGGCTTTTCCGCCATAGCGGCCGTCATGGCGCCGTCCACAGCTGCGCGTCCTCCGGTTCCCATACCGTCGCTCAAAATGGCCACCAACCGGCCGCATCCATCGTAAAACACATTGGTGCTGTCTCCGCAAAAGGCCCCGTTGCCCGCACTGTATTGGGCAAAAGGCCCCTGGACACCTCAAAGGAGTGGGGCGCTGACACATCTGAATCCGGCATTTATCTTCGGCAACACTCACGCAGGGCGGAGAAAAACTGCGTCCGCAAGCGCGGAGATCTCCCTGGTGAAGGTGGCGCGATTGATCCGTTTTTGTCTGTCCTTCCCACCTCTGCCTCAATGGTCATACGGTCGAATTTGTCAATGCGGCAGCATACCTCCAAAGGCGTCACCCCATTGTCCCGCAGGATATCTTCTACGCGCTGGGCAGCTTCCTCATCAAAATGCTCATAGAGGGAGAACTCCCCCGCCATCTCTTCCAGGATGCCTGCTGTTGTGCGGAAATGTTCTTCCACCACTTCCCTCACCTGCGCTGTGCGCAACTCCGCCGCCTCTTTCATCAGGTAACGGTTATAATTCTTGTTTATGGCGTCCCGCATCTCTCCCACACGGCCGCAGCGGTCGGCAAACTCCTTGGAGAAGTCAGAGCTCTCACCTTGCCCCGTTCCTTCAGCACAACAGAAAACTGGCAAAAATTCTGCAGAGTCTGCTCCTTGTGCTTGCGCCAACACACCGCGCTCATCCGCAGCCCGCGCAGATCGTCTCCGTGGATTTATTATATACCCCTTGCAAGTCAGGGGCGCACACAGAGGAAAGCTTTTTAGAAATTTCATCCACCGAGGTATATACGTTGGTCAGCGCTTCCGCGGCGTACCGCAGCCTCATCACAATATTGCCCCGCAGCGCGCCTCCGCTCAAGGTATCCTTTCTCACGCCGAACATTTCGAGAGGCGGCGGCTTTTCGGTAAAAACATGTAGAGGATGGTGGCTGCCGCCACTTCAATCGCGCCGGTAAGTATTTGAGGCTCTCCGCCCGCCTGCAGGAAGCCACACCGTGAGAGATGATAAATGCAGCCGCAGTTGCCACTTTTTCCCATAGGGGCAAATACCCCGGCCATCAAACCGCCCAGGCCATAAGCCCCGGAAAGGTAGGAAAGCCCCGCTGTTGAGAGCCCCTGAATCGCCCCCGCTGTCACGCCGGCAACCGATCCTCCGCCAATCCCCTACTCTGGCGCAGTAGATTACCATCAGAATCATCAAAATCCGACCAATGGAAACGCCGGAAATCGTGACGTCAGAAAAAGCCAGCACTACAATTCCCGCTGTCACGGTCAAAGCCGCCACATCCGCCGTCTCAAACAGCCCCATCCTCACGGCGGGAAACCAGCAGATTGGAAGTGCGGTTCAAAAAGTAAGCGCACCCTGCTCCCAAAAAGGATTCCGCCACATAGAGCGCAGCAGAATAGGTGATGGAACCGTTGAGGAATACCATCGTCATCCCAGTGAGCAGCAGCGGCAGAAAAGTAACCACAGGTGCGTAAAGCGGATGGGTATTCACATTTTTCAGCTCGGAAAGGGACCAACGAATAGCCGCCACCGCAACCAGCGCCGCTGCATATCGAGCCGGTACATAGACCGGAGAAGGGATTAAGTAGCCGATAAACGCTCCTAAAACCGCGCCCCAAAGCCCGCCCTTGGGTACAGAAGCCGCCACCGCCACACCAAAGGAGAATATTTGCCGAACACCAGGCCACGGGAACAGAGCATGCCAACCAAAAAGCTGACAGCTGTCACCACGACCTTTCTGGCGTAGGAGGAATTGAGATATTCCCCATTCGCCCAAAAATTGCCGAACCTTGCTTTCTTCCACCGAAAACACCGCCTCAAATGATATTATGGGAAACCAGCTATGCCGTTTACCTTGAAATTATACCCATGAGATTCAGAAGTTTCTGTCACTTACAGGAGGCGATATTCTGTCATTTTCCCTGTTAAAACCTATCATAATAAAAGTTATGTAGACTAAACGATCTATCTTGCCAAAAATATTATGTAAATTTATTATGTCTCTTTAATGGGCAAACTGTAACAGTGGAAGTCTGGCTGTGCACACAGGATAGATTGGTTCCTTTCTCACGCGCTCTCAAAATGGCGATTGACTTTTTTTTTTTCCGAAAAGCATATAATGAACGACAAATAGAACACGATAAACCCTGGAACGGGAGAAGTAGCAGGCAACCTCTTTCTTCAGAGAGCCGCAACCGGTGAAAATGCGGCGGAAGACCCCTTTGTGAATGGCCCCGGGAGGGCGCATTGGAACCCGCAGCCCGCTGCGGCAGTATTATTGTGCGACGTATTTCCGCGTTAAGGAATTGAGCGGACGGAGGAATTCCGTCAATTTGGGTGGTACCTGCAGGAATATTCTCCTGTCCCTTTTCGGAAGGGACAGGAGTTTTTTTTATTTTATATTATCTCTTTCATCTTTTCACAGAATCTCATTGCAGAAAGCGAGTGCAAACTATGGAATATCAGTTTTCAGAGCGTGTACAAAATTTGAAGCCCTCGGTCATCGGGAAATCCTCAAGTATTCTTCCGACCCAACGGTAATCCCCTTGTCAGCGGGCAATCCGGCTCCGGACGCCTTCCCCTACGACGCCATCTCCAGCCTTTCGGCAGAGCTGCTGCAGAACGCCCCATCGAGGCGCTGCAATACAGCGTAACGGAGGGATATCTGCCGCTGCGGCAGCATCTTCTGCGATATGAAGGAAAAAGTACGGTGCTGGTACGAAACAGACGATATTCTCATTACAAGCGGCGCACAAAGCAGGTGATGGACCTTTTTGACCAAAACCCTTCTGAACGAAGGGGATACGGTTCTCTGTGAAGCGCCCAGCTTTATCGGTTCCCTGAACACCTTCCGTTCTTACCGGGCCAGGCTGGTAGGGATTCCTATGGAAGCAGACGGTATCGATGTACAACAGTTGGAACAGGCCCTCAACACAGAAAAAAAATGTAAAGTATCTCTATACCATCCCAACTTCCAAAACCCTCCGGCATCACCATGAGCCTTGCAAAGCGCAAAAAGTCTATGAGCTCTGCCGGGATCACAACGTTATCGTGCTGGAGGACAATCCTTATGGGGAGCTGAGGTTTGAGGGCGAGCCTCTTCCCCGATCAAATCCTTTGACCAGGGAAGGTGTTGTCATGTATGCCGGGACCTTTTCAAAGTGATTGCGCCTGGCATGCGTGTGGGCTACGCGATCGGTCCCAAGCCTTTGTTCCGAAAAATGGTGGTCTGTAAGCAAGGGAGGACGTCCATTCCAATATCTGGGCACAGATTGTCTGCCACCGTGTTTATGACCCAGTATGATTACGAGGCTCATCTTAAGAGCCTGCAGGAAATATACCGCAGGAAAAGCAAAAAATCTGCTGGACGCTATGGAACAGCACCTGAAGCCTCTTATCACCTGGAACAAGATCGAGGGCGGACTGTTTGCCTGGTGTACCTTGCCAAAAAATTGACATGATGGAATTCGTAAACAAGGCGTTGGAACGTCACGTGTGCGTCGTGCCTGGAACTGCTTTCCTGACGGACGAAAAGCAGGCCCTGTTCTTCCTTCCGCATCAATTTATTCTACCCTACCGACAAGCAGGTTACCGAGGGAATCCGTATCCTTGGCGAGATTGCCCGTGAGATGATGCCGTAAGCAAAGGCGGCACGAAAAATCCAAAAAAGGAGAGCGACATGGAACCCACAAAAAAACGTGTTTTAAGTATGATTCAGCCCACAGGCACCTTTACTTTGGGCAACTATCTGGGGAGCGCTGAAGAACTTTGTCCGCCTACAGGACGATTATGGGGTGCGTCTACGCTCTGGCCGACCTGCACGCCATCACTGTGCGTCCAGGCCTGCGGCTTTCCGCAAAATATCCACTGGAAGCCTATGCCTGATGCTGGCCATCGGCATTGACCTGAAACGGGCGTTTTCTTTATTCAAGAGCCAGGTAGCAGGCATGCACAGTTGGCCTGGGTGCTCAACTGTTACACCAGTTCGGTGAGCTTTTTCCCGGATGACCCAGTTCAAGGACAAATCCCAAAAGCATGCGGATAACATCCAATGCGGGCCTGTTCACCTATCCTGTTTGATGGCAGCCGACATCCTGCTATCAGGCGGACTACGTCCCCATCGGAGCCGACCAGAAGCAGCATTGGAACTGGCCAGGAACGTGGCTGAACGTTTTAACGGCCTGCAGCCCCACTTTTACTGTGCCGA
>VOFE01001630.1_pt1 | contig 56430 bp, 83 predicted proteins | sample 5384071 | NCBI WGS metagenome assembly VOFE01 (sample SAMN12384724, study PRJNA508395) | human gut metagenome | isolation source: healthy gut D | host: Homo sapiens
ATCTACAACAACCACATAGTCCGGATGATAAATATTGGAATGTACCCGGATTTCGGATTCGCCAATTCGATTGTAGGCCGTGATTGGTTTATGAGCAAAGTAAAAAAAATCGTACTTACCGGTGGCGGCACAGCCGCCACGTCACCCCGAATATTGCATTACTCCCTGAGCTAAAAAAAACAAGGGTACGATGTACATTATATTGGTTCCTATGAGGGAATTGAACGCACATTGATCAAAGAGCAGGGGATCCCTTATTACGGGATTTCCAGTGGTAAACTTAGACGTTATATTGATGTCAAAAACTTAAGTGATCCTTTTAAGGTAGTAAAAGGTCTCGGTCAGGCAATTCGATTATTGGGCAGAATCAAGCCGGATGTTGTGTTTTCCAAAGGTGGATTTGTGTCTGTACCTGTCGTATTGGCAGCAAAGTTTCGTCACATTCCCTGCGTGATCCATGAATCTGATATGACACCGGGTCTTGCCAATAAGATCTGCATTCCATGTGCGCACCGCGTATGCACTAACTTTCCAGAAACGATGAAGCATATTCCGGCAGAAAAGGCTGTACTAACCGGCTCCCCGATCCGCCAGGAGTTATTTAAGGGAAGTCGCGAAAAAGGCCTTGCATTCTGTGGTTTTGATGATACAAAACCGGTTCTTCTGATCATGGGTGGAAGTCTTGGTGCCGTAGCAGTCAACGATGCTGTCCGAGGCATATTGCCGGAACTGTTGCAAAAAAGTTTCATGTGATCCATTTGTGCGGTAAGGGCAAATTAGACGACTCGCTAAACGACACAAAAGGATATGCTCAATATGAATATATCGGACCGGAATTAAGAGACCTTATGGCCGCTGCCGATATTTTAATCTCTCGTGCCGGCGCAAATGCAATCTGTGAAATTTTGGCACTGCGCAAACCGAACATTTTAATCCCGCTGTCTGCTGAAGCCAGCCGCGGCGATCAGATCCTTAATGCTGCTTCTTTTGAAAAGTCCGGTTACAGCGTTGTAATACAGGAAAAAGATGTGACCAACGAATTATTGCTGAAGACGGTAAATGACGTGTACACGAACCGAGAACAATATATTCACGCCATGGACAAAAGTCAGTTGAATAATTCCATTGAAAAAATCGTGGGATTGATCAATGAGGCGCGTAAAGCATAACCGCCGTCTGAACAGAAAACAGAAATGAGGATAACGAAACTATGGCACTACCAAATGATCCAATGATATTACTCAGTTACGTCAACACCCAGCTTAGGGACTTCTATCCTCTTTGGAGGAAATGTGCAAGTCCCTGAGTATTGAGCAGGAAACCTTGTGCAAAACACTTGCCGGAATTGATTATCAATATGATCCTGCTAGGAATCAATTTGTATAATAAATCGTCCGGCAATAGTGGAGCATGCCATTACTATGCGCAAACATTAGGCAGTAGCGGACTTGTCATAAGCAAGCATTACGCAGTAATGATCTTACCGGAAATGTCGCGTGAAACCCACATGGACATTCCTGATCCGTGATTTCCAAAGGGACGGCTATGAAACCCGAAGCGGTGGTAAAAGCTGTCCCTTTTATATGCTGCCATCAGGCTGACCATAACCGTTTCACCGTCCATCACATCTTTCTGAATGTAATCCAACACTCTGCCGATCAGTTCTGTCCCAATATGATACCCTTGATAGTCCGGATGCACAATGACATCCGTAATAAAATATGTATATCCACCATCACTGACAATACGTGCCATTCCTACAGGACGTTCTCCATCCATCGCAACACACAAATAAAAAGAGTGCTGCAATGCAATAGATGCACGTTTTTCTGTGACTTGTATCCAGTCAACTGCCGCACGCAGTGCATTATAATTTTCTACCGTGATATTATTTGTAAATGTAATTGTAGATTTCATAGTCATCCTCTTTTTCTGTATACTCATGCCTACAGTGTATCGCAATCATAATCTTTTCACAAGTCCCCAAATATATTGTCTATTTTACACTCCGGATGCATACAATGAGAATAGTAATAGTTTCCGCATAAGACACTTGCCGCAAAACAGTGTTCTGCGGACGCAAATTGATTTCAATGCAGGAAAGGGAGAAAGCACCTATGAAACTCATGACCAGGCAAATCCGCACCAGTCTGAAAAATTGTCACAGCGATATGCAGTTGACGCTCGAGGATGACATTAATGTACCTGACAGCAAGCCCGATATTGAACACATCATTAAAATCCAGGGGAGATCCATGTACAAGAAACCTCAGCTGAGACAGATCGCGCCATTATTCGCGGTCAATTAAGCTTCTCCCTCCTTTATTTAAGCGACGTGGATTTTCGCCAAATACATACTATGCAGGGACAGATTCCTTTTGAGGAAAGCATCAATTTAGAGAACGCCAACCCAGATCAGGAAGTTCACTGTCATTATGATTTGGAGGACTGCCGAGCCAGTCTCATCAACTCGCGCAAGATCAGCGTTCGTGCAATCCTAAGTCTTCATTGCTGCCAGGAAGAGGAACACATACTCGCCATCGGAACCGGCATTGTTTCGGACGATGCAGTGCAGGCAGAGATGGGCGATTCCGCTTGGGAAGCAGATCTCTTTACCGTGATCTACATGCTGCACGGTCAAAATCAGAAACACGGATTGTAATTGGCTTTGCGCCGCCCTTGAAGTAAGGTCCTACTGGTGTAACCAGAATACGGAACTGATACTCATCTGCCGGCTTTACGCCGATAACAGCGTTTGTAGCGATCATATATGGGCGGATATAAAGCGTTGCTCCGGAACCAAATGGAGGTACCCATGCTGCATTTGCCTTTACTACCTGCTCTACGGCATCTACGATTCCTTTCCCTTCCAGATATGCTTTCACTTCCTGTTTCAAGCTGTATCCGCCATGATCACTACCCAATGCTATCATCTTTTTCTTCCTCCTCCAATCGGTGTATTGTAAGTCTGATTCTCTCCTCAATCTCTTCAAAGCATTTTTCATATGCTTCCTCTTCCCGCTCCGTACGGATCTGACATCCGTCTCTACTCCGGCAAATTCCCCCAAAGTATAAACCGCATAACCATCTCCATACGTTTCCAAAAATTGTACCTTCTCCGGAAATGTCATTGTTAGGATCAATGTTTTATCAGTTAACTCTTCTTTCTGCAATTGCATTGACTGCGAATGATTTCCCGGCGTCATCTCATGCTTACTAAGCAAAAGATTTACCTTTGGGCTGATCGGCTCCTCAAATAATACAACCAGTCCTCTCGAATATGGCTCCGGCATATAAACAGCCGCCTCCGAACGGTAGATCCCTTCTGCGATGGGACTTAGCAACGTGTTGGATGTGCATACAAAAATATTTTGTCATATGGTCTCATCGTGTTACGCTCCTTTCACGCCTTAACTATGTGATACCCAGCAGCTTTGAGCATCCGGTTCATAATAGCCTGTCCCAAATTATCATCCTCAAAACTTTCTGCAAAGATATACTCAGCCCCCAAATGATCCATTTCTCTCAATATAGCATATAACCCCGCAGCAATAGATCCCTCACATTTTCTAGAACCAATGCTGTAAACAATGCCACTTGGATAACAGTTCGCTGTCTCCTGTGCAGCGATCACTGCTACCTTGTATCCCTCCTTTTTGTTTATCATGTACCATCTGTAAGATAGACGCAACGACCTGTTTTGTTTCTCCTCTACAATCGTCAATTGACCTTTCGGCGCATAATGTCGATATTTCATTCCCGGCGCCTTTGCTACAATCCCCGGCTTAACTTCTCGGCTGAGCACTGCCGGATCAACTTCTACATTTCCCAATACTTCTCGAAGCATCTCCAATGTAATATAACCAGGTCTAAGCACCATTGGCACATTCCCTGTCAGATCCACGATCGTTGACTCCAAACCAATTCCCACTTCTCCGCCGTCAATAATCATATCAATACGCCCCGACAAATCCTCGATAACGTGCTCTGCTTTGGTCGGACTCGGTCTGCCGGATAGATTTGCACTCGGTGCTGCTATATATACTCCAGACTGCCGAATCAATTCTTTAGCAATTGGGTGCGATGGCATTCGTATTGCAACCGTATCTAAGCCACCTGTTGTTGATTTAGGCACAATATCTGCTTTTGGCAGAATCATCGTAAGCGGTCCCGGCCAGAATGCTTCCGAAAGCTTTTTACCGCTTCCGGGACATCCGCCGCCAGTTCATATAAACTTTTTACCTCTGAGATATGTACGATCAATGGGTTGTCGGACGGTCTTCCCTTGGCCGCGTATATATGATTAGCAGCTTCTTTATGTAATGCATTTCCTCCAAGACCATATACCGTCTCTGTCGGGAACGCCACCAAGCCATCGTTCCGAAGTACCTGACATGCCTCCTGCAACTCCTCATCGCCAAACTGCTCCGGATTGACCTGCAGTATTTTCGTCTCCATTTGAATCCTCTTTTCTTTGCTTAGTTTCCCCAGATTCCCCTAAATAATACAATACCCCCATTCCAATTGCCTGTGCAACCTTTTTCTGATACTCTGCTTCCTGTAACTGCTTTGCTTCCTGCAGATTCGACAAAAAACCACATTCCACAATTACCATTGTGCTCGTTGTATTTTTCAGCAGATAATAATCCGCATTTGCCTTGATCTGTCTGCGATTATCGGGTGCTACATCTCGTTTCAACGTTTCTTGGATCTTAGCGGCCAACTGTTTGCCGCTTTCAGAGGTTGCCTGGTAAAACACCTGCGCCCCTCTCGACGTCGCATCTGTATAGCTGTTTTGATGAATACTGACAACAACATCCGCATCGCACCCATTCATAATGCTGACACGTTTCGCCATATCTGCGCGTTTCTTATTCGTATCAGATTCCTCATATAATCCCTGATCCGCCTCACGTGTCATTATCACCTGACAGTCATTGCGTTCCAATACCTTTTGCAATTGTTTTGCTATTGCCAGATTGATATCCTTTTCGTATACACCATCAACGCCAATCTTACCCGGATCTACTCCTCCGTGACCACTATCGATCACAACAGTGTATTTTGCTGTTTTTGATTCAATGTATGCACACTGATCCACCGATCTGCATCCATCACCAAAAAACCAACAGACATTAACAAACCAACAATAATTCCAATTCCGTATTTCTTCCCCATTGCTTCAAAAAAGATACATTATTCATACGCAAATTGCACATTGTGGCATCCTCCGCCATTATTCTATACATATCTATGAAGCAAAAAACATACTAATGATAGGAATCCCAATTAATGTTTCACATACTTCTCAATCATATTCCACACAGAGACATCTTCCAATCCCAGTTTCCAAAAGGCAACTCCACCCAGATTCGCATCCGATACCGCTTTCATCTTAAGTTCCAACGATTTCGCATCCTCGATCCAAATTTTATGAACCGTTCCGCTCTCTGTATATTCTACATAATTCATTCCTGTTGCATCATCCCAAGTTGCCTTTTTGCCAGAATCTTAAGCACAGTCTGCGCACCTTTCATAGAGCACGCCTCGGATGATAACTTTGCTTTCCCACCCTTTGTCTTCTCTTTCCAATGTCTGGAATAGAACGGCAATGCTATAACCATCTGCTCTGCAGGGACTTCCTCACCTACTTCCTGTATGGAATTCGTCACATAACTGATCGAAGAAACCGGACCGGCTTCCTTACTGCCGGCATAATGCTCATCGTATGACATCGTAATTACATAGTCAGCAACCTCTGCCTGCTCTTTGCGATTATAATATGCCGAAATTCCTCCCGCAGGCGGGTAATTGTCTATAGACAAAACAACTCCATTATTGCGGCACATAATTCCAAGTTCCCTTACAAACTGTATGAAATCCTCGCCGGAATCCTTTTAACATTCTCAAAATCAATGTTAATTCCGTCAAGATCGTATCGTATTGCCTCGGCAATCAGATTCTTGACTAATTTTTGACGTTTGCTCGTTGTACCCAGCACTTTGCCAATCTTCATCTTAGGCAAAATCACTGCACAGTGCCCATACCTGTACACCGGCCTGATGTGCCGTCTGCACATAAGAATCGGAAGCCAGTGATGTAACATTGCCATCATTATCCGACGTCTCAAACCAAGTAGGCGCCACGACATTCACACCTTTTTGTTGCAGATAATAAACCGGATAATCTTCCATTAGCTGACTGATTCGTCACCTGATGCCACACTAAATTCACCTGCTTATCCATTAGGATATGGCTATAGGACTCCTCACGAAATGTTGTTTCTGACTGTTTCTTATAGGTTTCCTTCATCTTCTTAGCCTGTACGTATCCTATCACACCTGACTCAGACATCTCTTTCATAAATCCTGTGTCCTTATTTTCACCGGCAAGCACACGAAGCTTCTGTCCCGACTTTACATCTTGCAGGATCGGACTCTTAATGCTCTGTTTATTGCGGATCTGCACATCATCCTTCGCATCCGCATAGCTTATATCCTTATTGTATACCGTGTGGATCACAATACGATTTGGCTTTTGTATTGTTTATAATCCATCGCCGTGTACTGCTGAACATAGTCCAAAGCCACATAAACAACATTGTCCTGTGCTACAGCAATTGTATAATCCTTGCTATCACGGCTTTTATTATTAATATAACAATCTTTACTGTTTAATGCAGCGGAGATCAGCTTGGTCGAAGTTGTATATAACAGCATATTTTCATTGGCATCCCAATAAAAACGATGATTTAACTTCTCTGTCACAAATTCTCTATCTACATAAATATGACCATCTTTCTCGATAGCTTTTAGTCCACATATATCATCGTCCAACACAACCGGCATCATCCCTGATCGGTCACCTGAAAATACTTTGTCAGACTCATGTGCGTTTTGTTTGGTGCAAATTTCTTAAGCATGATCACTGCAAGGATTGCTGCCAAAGCCAAAAAGCACAACCACTACTCAATGGTAATCCTCTTCTTGTTCTTCATTCGTCAAAGCCCTCATTTCTTAATCGTACTAGTCATACAACAATACTCTGTTTCAGTATACCACTTTTCCCTCTATCGGGCAAACTGAAATATCGGAGACATCGGGGTACTGACGTCTCTCCGAAAAAAGGTTGTGTGCGAAGTTTCGCACAGACATACATTCCGTTATCAGCCATCCTGCCAATAAACGGTTTTACTCAAAATTCCGTAATTTGATCAAAATCAATCTCACATATTTTGCCTGCTTCATCGCCAACATAACTCTTCATGTAATAATGATCCTCCATGACCTGATGCAGCACTCTGGCATCCCTCGTCGAATAGAGCACACCGTCTACCCGCACCGGCACACCAACGCGCTCTGCATCAGATATTTCGGAAATCACCCAAGAATACATTGACTCCCGCAGACCTGTTGATTTTCTCTCCAATTGCTTATCCCCCTTTGCTCGATGACAGTACGACTTTTCTGAACATTGGTTGTATATTGTGACATGTCAATCTTTCATACTGCTCACCCATGCTCCTGCAGTTCATAAATCATAAACCACAGGGCTCAAATCGCTCATATGAAAATCACAATTTCCATATAAACCATACTTGAATCACTGAGAATCGAATCCCTATCATACGCCGCAATCGGAACCTTTTGGTTATTTCAGAATACACTGCTATTATGCGAGACACAGTGTTTGAAACAAAAGTATCATATCCGTCCTTTTAACGAAACATCATCACCTCCTACACATCGGGTTCGTTTCTCTGAGGGCATTATATGCTCCCTGCAAACATTCTGGCAATACCAAATCGACAAATTGATATTAGAAAACAACCTCTAAACTTTGTTAGTATTTACCAACTTTTTGTTTTTTTGATAGATTTTAAATAGATTTCAAAATATTTGGAGAAATTGAGAATATTCTCCACGTATGCTTTTGTTCAAACTGACGAAATCTATAATTAGCATATTTCATTCCATTTTAAGTACATAGACAAAGCAGCTTTGATCCGATAGCAGACTTTCCTATCGTTTGACTTCTTTTCAGTATTATTTTATACTGAATATATAAAGAACATAGGTCGGTATGACAACTCATCCCGACCGCATATTCTAGCTTTTTATAAGGCTTAATATTAATTATTGACGAAGGGAAGTGAGCCTATGCGAATTGAAAAATCAATGAACATCAGATCCGTTGTACGTTGTATCAAAAAGATTTAAAGGACCGCGAAATCCGCATTAGCGAATTGGCATACGGAACCGAAAAAGCTCGGGCTCTTTTTCGAGATATGATGCAGCAAGCGTCCTACGAATTTGGATTTGAGGCAGATGATATCCCATTAATGATAGAAGCGATTCCAATGCTTCCGGATGCACTTATTTTGTTGATCACCAAAGTGGAAGATCCCGATGAATTGGATACCCGCTTTTCAAACTTTACTGACGATCCGTCAGAGCATTATTTGGACGATTCCTCGACAGATGATTTTGTGATCATTAACGATGACGAAGAGTTTGATGCAGATGACTTTGATATCGATGGACCGGATTCCGCAGAGGATATGAATATTGAGCAAATGCTCAATAAAGTTAATTCTCAAACAAAATGGCCCGGTCATGGCAAAGCAGATGCCGTCCTGGATCAGCTTTTCCATGGTAATGTGCAAAAGAATCGAAGGACAACAAAGCCACTGCCGACAAGAACAAACCCGACATCAATTTGGAACACCCTATGGAACCAGATGTAGATGTTAATGAGGCACTTGTAGATATTACCCGTATATTCTCATTCTCTCTCTCGAGAAACTGGTCGAAATGTGCGGGCATTTACGCAACTTTATAATGGACCTAATACAGCTTACCGCTCCACCTCTTCGGGTAAATATTATATCATTTTGCATAGAGGATTTATGACCTTGCCCGCTTTGCCAGAGCTGAAGCTGTTGCAGCCGAGTACGGTACACCTTGTCCGAACAATCATGCTGCTCCGCAGTTTCTCGCAGAACATTGTGAAGTTTTGATCGCCGACCGCGCTGTTCAAGTTCTTGGCACCCTCTAAATGACGGATATAAACATCAAAAGCCATTGCTTAACTGATAAGCGACTGCCCCAATGTCAATCTTTCGGGCAACCTATCAAAGCAATGGCTTTTTTATGATTGTTTACTATGAAAACAGTTCTATTATGCCTCTTTCTTGGCCAGATACTCATTTACATTTACAACAAGCTCATCTGCGTTCATGCCATGAACCATAGCCGCTTCATCCAATGTCTCTCCCTGTGCAGAAGGACATCCGATGCAGTGCATTCCTGATGCCATAAGAATTGCTGCAATGCCCGGATCAATTTTAAGCATATCTGCGATTATCATATCTTTATTAATTGTTGCTGCCATATTTATTACCTCCATTATATGATATATTCAGCGATACAGGCAGAATGACTGCCGTTCGCTTAAGTACGCACCGATTATAACACTCTCTTTCTATAAAAACAAGCTGTAATTTTTTATTACTGATTCATAACGAAAAAAAGCAGTCAGTCTGTCATTCATCAACAAACTGGCTGCTAATTTTGTTTATAGTTGTTTCAACCATAAATTAAGCCTCAGAAATTGCTCCGGATGGACATGTTCCTGCACAAGCTCCACAAGAAATGCAGCTATCTGCATCAATTTCATAATGAGCCTCACCCTCAGAAATTGCTCCTACAGGGCATCCACCTGCACAAGCTCCACAGCTTACGCAATCATCACTAATAACATATGCCATTATAAAGTACCTCCTTTTGATTTAAGTATGGCTTAATTTTAATACAATTCATCTAAAATGGCAACCCCAAAATTCTCCAAACGCCCTGTTTTACTGGGTTAGACGCAACTTACCAAACGTATGTTTTTGCTCAATATCTTATTTAAGCTTTAAAAAGCGCGTGTTTTCGACAGTGCTCGGCAAGTAGTTGTAACTAACTCCGTTAATTTGTCAAGATGATTTATTGATATTTTTATCATTAATTCAAACTTTACGCATTCGAAGCTGCTGCTTGTTTTTCCGGGAAGAACATTATATGATAATAACCACATATACCATAAATAGAAACGAGGACTTCAATGAACAATTATAAATTAACAATACAATATGATGGCACACGCTACAGCGGTTGGCAAAAAGCAGGGCAATACTGCTGATACGATCCAAGGTAAAATTGAAACCGTATTGCAAAAATGGCTGAAAGAAGACATTGAAATCCATGGATCCGGCCGCACGGATGCCGGCGTCCATGCCCTATGTCAGGCAATACTAATTTCAAAGCATCTGCTGCCCTATCGTGTCCACAGATCATGACAGCGCTTAACCAATATTTACCGCTAGACGTTCGGATCACAAGCGTGACACAGGTGGATCCACGATTTCACGCACGCCTCAATGCCAAGCAGAAACACTACCGTTACCAAATTGACAACGGCTCTGCCGCTGAAGTGTTTGAACGAAAATACATGACTCGCTTTGCAGATACGGACTATTTCTATAAATTATGCAGACAAACCGGTCACTTATCTGCCACATTTGGCGATAGTTCTGTCAACACGGATATTTCAAGACCGTCTGAAAGAAACAATGTGGCATCCAACAACACAATGCCGCCTCAAATAATATACGATTTGGAAGCGATGCAGAAAGCCGCTGCCCTGCTGTGCGGCGAACACGATTTCAAAAGTTTTTGCGATAATAAGCGTATGAAGAAGTCAACCGTCCGTACAATTACGAATCTGACCATTCGAAATGAAAATAACAAAATGATACTTGACTTTTATGGGAATGGCTTTTTGTATCATATGGTACGCATTCTGACCGGCACTTTGTTAGAAGTTGGCATTGGGCTAAAATGTCCTGAAGATATCCCTGCCATTCTACAGGCACAAAAAGAGAGGCCGCCGGTTTCACTGCCCCTCCACAAGGATTATTTCTTATGAATGTTACTTATTAGCCGTTCTCAGCAAATGCATCCAAGATAGCATCTGCTGACACTACTCAACTAATGTATCCAAGATAGCATCTGCCGGCACTACTCAACTAATGTATCCAAGATAGCATCTGCTGGCACTACTCAACTAATGTATCTAAGATGGCGCCTGCGACTTCCTCTTTTGTCATTTTCGGCAGCTCGCGGGCTCCTTCTCTTGTGATCAAGGTCACCACATTTGTATCAACGCCAAACCCGGCTCCTTCTACTTTCAAGTTGTTCGCAACAACCAGGTCCAAATGCTTTTTATCCAATTTTTTTCGGGAATTTTCCAACATATTCTCTGTTTCCATAGAAAATCCGCATAAGATCTGTTTCTCTGTGCGATGTTCTCCCAAATAGCCCAAAATGTCTTTCGTGCGTGTAAGTGCGATCGCTGCTTCCCCATCTGTCTTTTGATCTTATTGTCTGCTACAGTAGCAGGTGTATAATCGGCCACTGCAGCGGCTTTGATAATAATATCCTGCTCTGCCATGCGGGAAGTAACTGCCTGAAACATGTCTTCTGCGCTTTCTACCGGAACGACATCTACAAAGAGCGGCGGTTCTAAAGAAACCGGTCCGGACACAAGTGTCACCTGCGCACCTCGCTGCATAGCAACTCTCGCAAGCGCATATCCCATTTTACCTGTGGAACGATTAGAAATAAAGCGTACCGGATCAATTGCTTCGACGGTCGGACCGGCAGTAACAAGTACTTTTTTGCCTTCCAGATCCTTTTCGAAGCGAATCTCACGTAAAATATATTCCAATAAAACTTCTTCCGATGGGAGCTTACCCGCTCCAACATCTTTACAAGCCAGATATCCAACTGCCGGAGCAATAATTTCATAACCATAATGACGAAGTTTCTCCAAATTATCTTGAACGATTGGATTTTCGTACATGTTGGTATTCATCGCCGGAGCAATGATCTTTTTGCATTTGCATGCCATGACAGTTGTTGTCAACATGTCATCCGCAATGCCGCCTGCAATCTTTCAATAACATTCGCAGACGCCGGAGCGATCAACACCACATCCGCCTGTTTTGCCAGCGCGACATGCTCTACACTATATTGAAAATTGCGGTCAAATGTATCAACCAGACATTTGGTACTTGTCAATGTCTCAAATGTGATCGGATTAATAAAATTGGTCGCATTCTTCGTCATCAATACGTGTACCTGCGCATGCATCTTCACAAGCATACTTGCCAGATTTGCGATCTTATATGCTGCAATACTCCCTGTCACACCGAGTACCACCGTTTTTCCTTTAAGCATCTTTCTTTCCTCCATGCGATATCTGTCTACCACATCGTTTCAAACTAATTCGTTATTCTGCCTTATTGCACCGGGCCAAGCTAATTCGTTATCCCGCCTTACTGCACCGGGCCAAACTAATTCGTTATCCCGCCTTACTGCACCGGCCAAACCAATTCGTTATTCTGCCTTACTGCACCGGGTCAAACTAATTCGTTATCCCGCCCTACTGCACCGGGCCAAGCTCTCCGTGCTTCTCATAACGCGACACTTGATGAATCTTATTTTTTTCATCCACAAAGACCACCTTTGCCGATGCGTTTTGACTTCTTCCGGGGTCATTGATGCATAACACATAATGATCACATGGTCACCCACCTGAACCTGTCGTGCTGCTGCACCATTTAAGCAGATCATTCCACTGCCGGCTTCACCACAGATCGTATATGTCTCAAAACGATTGCCATTCTCTACATCAACAATCTGTACCATCTCATATTCTAAGATCCCAGCCGCATCCATCAGCTCCGGATCGATCGTTATACTACCAACGTAATTCAGTTCCGCCTGCTTTACAACCGCACGGTGAATCTTTCCTTTTAGCATCGTAAGTTCCATAAGAATCCTCCATTCTTTTGCTTTGCAAAGTTTTTCTCAAAATCTCCGCATAATTTTTTACTGTCGTATCCTGCACCTCAATGCTACTTTTCCGTAATAAAATTATCGATCAGACGTGTCTTTCCAATATATACAGCCATTGCCACAAGAACCGGCTCCTTAACCGTCTCTACCGGCTCTAATGTATTCCAGTCCACAACTTCTACATAATCAACCTTTGCAAGAGGTTCCGTTGCAATCTCATCCAAAATGATCTGACGGATCTTCGCTGCATCTGCCTCACCCGCCTTTAGTGCTTCCTTACCCTTTGCCAAAGACTTGCTGAGGATCAGCGCTGCTTCACGCTCCTGTGCACTTAAGTACGTATTGCGGGAACTCTTAGCCAATCCATCCTCTTCTCGAATGATCGGGCAGCCGACAATCTCAATACCAAAGTTCAGATCACTTACCATATGACGGATCACTGCAAGCTGCTGTGCATCCTTCTGCCCAAAATATGCTTTGTCCGGTACAACAATGTTAAACAATTTGGACACAACCGTACACACACCGCGGAAATGAATCGGTCTTGTTTTTCCACAAATGGCCACCCGTCAGCGTTGTCATATCAACAAAAGAAGAAAAATCCTTGTGGTACATTTCGCTTGGATCCGGATGGAAAATAAGGCTTGCACCTGCTTTTCACAAAGTGCTGCATCACGATCCATATCACGTGGATAGCTTTCCAAATCCTCTGATGGGCCGAACTGCATTGGATTTACAAATACACTGACAACGACACGATCATTTTCTGCAACCGCACGGTCGATCAAACTCTTGTGTCCTTCATGGAGATATCCCATTGTTGGGACAAGACCCACTGTCAGTCCCTCCTTACGCCATTGTTTTACCTGCTCTCTGACTTCCGCTATTGTCTCTACTATTTTCATGATCCCATGTCCTTTCTGCTCTCAATTAATACAATTTATCTAAAACATCATCGCTGATCTGGAACGTATGCTCCTGTGCCGGATAACTTCCTGCTCTCACTTCATCGCCATACGCCTGAAATGCTTCTTTCATAACGCTTCCGACATCTGCAAAACGCTTTACGAACTTCGGCACATAATCCGAAAACATACCTAACATATCCTGATAAACCAAAATCTGTCCGTCACATCCTGCCCCGCACCAATACCGATCGTCGGGATTGTCAATTTCTTCGTAATAATAGAAGCTAGTTTCGCCGGAATGCATTCCAATACAACCGCAAAGCACCTGCTTCCTGTACAGCCAAAGCATCCTCGATCAGCTTTTTAGCTGCCTCTTCGCTCTTGCCCTGCACTTTATTACCGCCAAATGCATTAATAGACTGCGGTGTCAGTCCCAAGTGTCCCATAACCGGGATACCCGCTGCCGTAATTGCCTTTATCTGTTCTACAACAGCAGCTCCACCTTCCAGTTTTACAGCGTTTGCGCGACCCTCTTTCATTAATCTGCCGGCATTCATAACCGCATCGTAAACCGATGTCTGGTATGACATAAATGGCATGTCAACCACAACCATAGTATCTTTGGTTCCTCTTGCAACGGCTGCTCCATGATGGATCATGTCTTCCATCGTCACAGAAATCGTATCCTCATAACCAAGAATAACATTCCCTAAGGAGTCACCCACCAAAATACCGTTAATGCCTGCTTCATCCATTAATTTTGCGGTGGAATAATCATATGCGGTGAGCATCGTTAATTTCTCACCTTTTTCTTTTGCTGCCTGAAATGTACTTACTGTGTTTTTCATGTTTCGTCCTTTCCGGATATCCGCTGCTCTTCAGTCGGTTCCTATCACTTAACTCAAAAAGCTGTCGCATGGCGGTATCATCTCGTCCCTTATATTTTTGTTCTGCGATCTTAACCAATACTTTGCCAAGCACTCGGTACACTTCCCCGCCTCGCTGTCTGCCAAGGCGTCTAAGTGTTTATGAACCGTTTCTGTATCACCACGATCTACCGGTCCTGTCAGAGCCGCTACCGGTCCCTTGTCCAACATATTGGACACATTACCCATAACAAGCGGACGAAGCAATCCAACGCTGTCCTCTCGCGCAAAACCGCACTGTTCCAACAGATCCAACACAGTTTGAAACAATGCAATCATATCATTGCTTACCATCGCTGCCGCTGCATGATATTTTACCTTGTTCTCTGCCCGCAGATAAAGCACGGTATGTCCTAATTCACGAAACATCTGTGCCAGTGGTTCATATGCTGCCGGCATTCCCTCTGCCACCAAATAAGCAGTTGAAAAATTTTGATAGGAAGTAAATCGATCGCTGAACGCGTACATCGGATGAATCGAACAACCAACAGCTCCGGTCTGCTCGATTCCAGAAAATACATTAGATGACAAAGAGCCACTACAGTGGCACAAAATTTTACCTGTTAATTCGTATCCGGCAATGCAATCCCATACTTCACTGATCACGCCATCCGGCGTCGTGATCATCAGGGTGTCGCTCGCTTCTACAATATCCTGCAATGATTTATAAACCGTTGTACCGGTAAATTCTGCTGCTTGCACAGCACTCTGCGTAGTTTTACTATAGAAGCCCGTCACTTCTACACCGGCGTCACCGAGGTATTTTCCCATCGTTACGCCTACACGGCCTGCTCCAATAATACCAATTCGCATATCATCAAACCTTTCTATGCTCTACGCACTTGTCTCTGATGCAGTTTCTCTCGAATACCGCTCATTCCTTGTGCAATTGTAATTGCCATAAAGATCACTTAACGTCTTTCCTCATTATACAACCGCACAATCAGACAAATAATAGCACAGTCTTTTTTTTTGTAAAGAAGTTAACTGCCTCCGGTATGTTTTGCTCTGCATCCCTCTACGCTACGAGCATTTTCCTATACCATTAAAAAAGTAAGAAGCAGGGCTTACGCCCTGCCTCTTACAGTTTACGTAATAAAACATCTGCACTTTAAGTACATGTAATTCCGTTCCATCCTGTATTTACGAGATAAGCCTTAGCTCCGCTCTTCTCCATCTTCTTAACAAGCTCTTCTGCATACTTTGTAGGATGCAGCTCAAGGAATGCCTGTCCGAAGCAAGCGGAGAATGTAGGTGTAGGCTCTGTGATTCCACGCTCTGTACCTGCAAGCTTAGCAGTAAATCCGGAAAGGAAGTAGTACTGTGTCTGCTCTGGTGTAAGAATAGATACTGGAGGAAGTACTCCGAACGCATCTGCTGAAAGGAAGATTACGTTCTCTGCAGCAGGACCTGCGGAAACGCCATTTACCTTAGATGCAATCTTCTCAATATGATCAATTGGATAAGAAACACGAGTATTCTCTGTTACGCTCTTATCGTCGAAATCAATCTTACCTGCTGCATCAACTGTCACGTTCTCAAGAAGAGCGTCACGTCTGATTGCGTTGTAGATATCTGGCTCAGACTCCTTATCAAGTCCGATAACCTTTGCATAACATCCACCCTCGAAGTTGAAGACACCGTTGTCATCCCAACCGTGCTCATCATCACCGATCAAAAGTCTCTTAGGATCTGTAGAAAGTGTTGTCTTACCTGTACCTGAAAGGCCGAAGAATACAGCTGTATGCTTACCTTCCATATCGCAGTTAGCAGAACAGTGCATTGAAGCCATACCCTTAAGTGGGAGATAGTAGTTCATCATAGAGAACATACCCTTCTTCATCTCTCCGCCGTACCATGTATTGATGATAACCTGCTCCTTAGATGTGATGTTGAATGCTACACATGTCTCAGAGTTAAGACCAAGCTCTGCTGAACATGTTTGTTACAAAGTGAGCCTGCCAAGCAACCTCAACGATGAAACGAACTGCCATACGTGTATCCTTGTTTGCACCACAGAATGCATCATAACGCGCTTTACTGCCAAGCTTTTTGGTTGGATCAGACCGACGGCCTTTCTTATCAAAAAAATACAACTTATATTTTTTGCCTTTGATACGTACATATTTCCAACCATTACATACAGCATAACCGCTCTTTTGGCTAAAGAAATAATAGTCTTTTTTGATCTTGCGGTAGCCCTTCAAACGGTTTCCTGCACTGTTATTATAGTATTTATAAGTTTTGCTGCCTTGCGTCTCTGTATGCCAGCCCGGTGAATTGTCAGATTCCTGTTCCTCCTCAAGAATATCCAAATCCTGCTCAGCTGCGGTACCGCAAGGCGAGTTAATGGATCGGCCTTCTGACTTTCTGCTGCCACACTGCCGGCACTATCGGAAATCATATAATGGTTTGTTCCTATGCAGACACCTGCTGCCAGTAAAACACCGCACAATCCCACTATAATTCGATTATTTTTAAATACTTTTTTTCAAATCAGTTCTCCTTATACTTTTCTCTCATTATTGTATCAATAGTGTTTTTATCATATCATCTCTAATCTTTTCATACAACACAAATGTCATATAATTTTATCCGGTCAACCGCCAAACCTGTATTATATATTTACGATGCAGCCAGACGATCTCTTGCCACCACAAAAGGCACCTCCCCCAACGACAGGAAAAAATGTGTGAAATCTTTTGTCGCTGTACTGTTTGCCCCATTTCGCCTTCGCTTGTTTCTGCAAATCAATAATCTCCAAATATCCGAGCGTATACTGCATATATCCCGCCGGTTCAGCAACAACTGCATCAAATATCGTCCGGCAGGCCGTCTTGTCATAGCCAAAATCCGTCAGATAATCTCGCACTTCCGCCTCTGTCCAGCCATTATAATTAACCTCCAGATCAACCTTTGCATAAATCGCTAACGTAAGCAGCGTATTTGTTTTCAAAAAACTTGCCAGATTTTTCGTCAAACCTGCCAGAGAATAACTGTACAATTCCGCATAAGTCCCCCATCCTTCTGTGTAACCGCCGATGTTCACGACGCTCCGCACCGGCAAAGGATTCTGCGACTGGTAAAAACAATTTTGATATAAATGTCCCGGATAGCCTTCATGTGCAATCGTTGTAAACGCTTTCGTAAGGTCATACTTTGCATTCCCGTTCAAATAAATCACATTGTCCTGATATGCATCTAATGGTGTTGTCAAATAAAATGCCGGACTAATATGTTCTTCTAACGATTTGTCAACATACTTCATTTGGCAAGACACTTCCGACGGCAGATCAGGAAATGATTTCTTGATCTGTTTCTTTAGATACTGCAACGTTTTGTCCGGCTCCTCTTCCGGGTATTTTACAGATAACGCTTTCTCATAAATAGAACCGTCCTTGACCAACAAATCGGACATTATATTTTTATTATCCTCAATCGTTTGATCCAATAATTTTAAAATATTTTTCATACTTCGATCAGTTCCCACCATTGAACGAACCAGATGCTGATAATATGCTTTTCCCTTCGGCAAATTACAAAGACCTGCCTGATTTTTGCCGGTATCTGCCAATTCTTCCAAAGCTTTGATCAGCTTTTGATAAGCAGGGATCACGTTCTGCAGCACCGCGGAACGATTGCGTTTTGCGTAATCTGCTTTCTGCTCTGCCGTAAGCGTCAGACCGCTCAGTCTCTCCGGAAAAGTCGTGATCATAAAATTCTTCTCCGGCAGTGCAACAAATTCCTTGCACTGCGTTATAATATCTTGCGCCGTGCGCTTGCTCATAAATAAACCTTCTTTGGATCTTTGTTGCTCAAATGTAATAATTTCATCAAAATAATCCGGAATTTTCTGCAACAGTTGAAGATAGGTATCAACACTCTCTTTGTCCCAAAAATGGTACTCTGTGAGTATGACCGGAAGTTGTGTCTGTGTCCCTGTTGTTGGACTCAACGGTTCCTGATATTCGTCTACATTATCCCCTGACAGATCTTGTTTCCACACCGTATGTAAACGTCATACGCCAACTGCTGCTCTTCATTTAACTTGTCATAATCATAACGCTCTAAAACTGCCAGTTCGTTTTCTGTCAGCATCCGTGCATTTTGCATTGCCTCCTTCGTATAATGCCCTAACGCAGGTTTCACATTCTTTATCCCATAATCCGTAGGATTTTTTAATGTATAATTTAATGTAATTCCATCACTGGTCACATTTTCCCGAAACACCTCTTGCAAAAACTGTTCAAAATCTGCACGAACCTCCTTTTTGCTTCGCGAATCATGAACGCTCGGATGCGACAATACATTGTCATCCTCCATCGAATAAATCGATGTTTTCCATCCCTTTTGCTGCCTGCCATAACACAACAATGTGCCACATGCTACAATGACAAGAAAACAGCTTACCATAATCTTTGCCGCTGTTTTTTTTGTATAAAACCGCTGTTTGCTTCTTCCTACATATTTTGCCATCTACCGAATGCCCCCACATTTATATTGCTATTTATAAAATTCTGACACTTTCCATCTCAGGAATACTTTCACAACCACATATGGGTCTGAGAAGTTATTATTTAAGCGCTCCATCTTCACACAGTAAAAACTGCCGTATGGCCACATATTGCTTATTATGACCATAATATGCCATCCATTTTGCAGCCAACAAACTAAATTGTTCTGCCATCAGGGGCTAAGACAATTGCCGCAGAACGCAAAGTTTTTGTGTGATTTCTTATTTTGTTTAGTCTCTGATGAATACATGCCTGAAGGAATGTCTGAGATGTCCCGGTTTAGCAAGGTATCATCGATTTTTAGACGGGACGCTTTCGCTACGATGCGCTACGTCACGTTACTTAATGTCTCTGAAATACGAGACATAAGTAACGACGAGCCCAAAGTCCCTTTCAAAAATGATGATTACCTTGCTTCCGGGACTTCGAGTTTCCGTAAGGCATGTAAATCAAACATCAGAGATAAACAAAATCTAGAAATCACCTAAAACGAAAATGCGGCAAGACAATTGCTATAGTTCCCTGATGGCGGAATCCACCAGGTAGTGGCTGCAAAATGCGATATAGCTATCGACATAATAAGCAATATGTGGCCTGTTAGCGTCTATGGACGTGTGAAGTTCGAGTTAAATACATGTATATGAATTAGCATTCAAATTATTCCGGGAATCACATTTCACCGCCACGTACATATATATGAATTAGCACGGAAATTATTCCGGCAATAAATAGAGAAAGAAAGGATACTCGCAATGAATAACAGAAGTGAGATGAATGTTTGCTGTAATTCCTGCTCCCGTCCTAGTACAGACTGCCCGAACACTGATCCCCTTACGCGGCATGCCTCTAGGTATTGGCTATGTTCCTGTCCAAGAATGGGGACAGACGTATTGTCCTGATAAAGCATTACAACGCGGAACTATTTTTCCACCACTGGATCTGCCGTTTTGCGGCTGCATCCCTAAAGGATTTCGCTGTCAAAAAGGAGGTCTCTCATGAACGGAAATAAAATGAATGGGATGAACGGCTGTGAGCCGCAGCAATCAGATGAATCGGCCGAACAATGGCTGTGGCTGTGGCAACCAAATGAATCGACCGAACAATGGCTGTGGCTGTGGCAACCAAATGAACCGGCCGAACAATGGCTGTGGCTGCAGCAATCAAATGAATCGGCCGAACAATGGCTGTGGCAACCAAATGAATCAGCCGAACAATGGCTGTGGCTGTGGCAACCAAAATGAATCGACCGAACAATGGCTGTGGCAACCAAATGAACCGCCGAACAATGGCTGTGGCTGTGGCAACCAAATGAACCGGCCGGACAATGGCTGTGGCTGTGAATCTGTGGATTTTTCACAAAATCTTATGAATTTGTGTCGCGATGATCTTCTCAAAGTAATTAACGAAGTCAGCTTCGCTATGTATGACTGCTGCCTGTTCTTAGATACACACCCTATGGATTCTTGTGCATTGGATTATTTTCAAAAAATGAAGAAAAAAAGAAAAGCAGCCATGGATATTTATACACGCAAGTTTGGTCCTCTTGTCCTTGACTGCGCCGGTGATGGCTGCACTTGGGACTGGGGACAGGAGCCTTTGCCTTGGGAATAATCGGGCATTAAAGGGCAACACAAGTTTAAGAATATATGAGAACGTTTTTTGTTGCGTTTCTTAAATTATAACTTCGAAAGGAAACTAAATTATGTGGAATTATGAAAAGAGACTGCAGTATCCTGTGAAAATCACACGCTGCGATCCAAAAGCTGCCATGATCATAGCAAGTCAATATGGTGGTCCTGACGGCGAAATTGGTGCTTCCATGCGATATCTGTCACAGCGTTATTCCATGGAAAACCGCATTGCGGCCGGAACGTTGACTGACATCGGCACCGAGGAATTGGCCCACTTAGAGATGGTTGCAACCATCATCTGCCAATTAACCAAGAATCTTACTCCGGAAGAAATCAAGGCTTCTGGATTTGACAAATATTATATCGATCACACCTTAGCCATTTCAGGCCGCAAGCGGCGAGCCTTTCAGTGCCAGCCAGTTCCAGAGCACCGGCGATACGATCACAGATCTTTACGAAGATATGGCGGCTGAGCAAAAAGCACGCTTAACTTACGACAATATTCTCCGTCTTGTGAAGGACCCAGAGATTGCAGATCCGATTCGCTTTTTAAGAGAACGTGAAATTGTTCACTTTCAGCGCTTTGGTGAAGCACTCCGCAAAGTACAGGATGAACGAGACTCACGCAACTTCTATGCCTTCAACCCACAAATCGATAAGAAATCATGCTAAAATTACATTGGGTTGAAGGCATTGCATTCCAACCCACAGATCGATAAGAAATCATGCTAAAATTACATTGGGTTGAAGGCATTGCATTCCAACCCACAAATTGATAAAATATTATGTTATAATTACTAACTACTTCCCATATCGGAGGTTACTGACCGATCCACATATTGTTATTATTTTATTGGTAAAATAGCAATATGTGCCAGGCAGTAAATTGGGATACGCGAGAGTTGTATGATGCTTATAGGGAGATTGTAAAATGAAAAGAAACTTAGAGAAGCAAGAATAACGTTTGTAAAACATTTTAAATATTCACCAAATTTTCCGTCTGCAATGGATTTTGATCAGGATGCCTATGCAGAAGAACTGTTAAAATGTGTCGAAGATGACTTTGATTATACAATTAAAAATATGGAACAAAGATTCCGGAAGAGATGCCTGAACCTGAAATAATTTGGGATTAACTACCACCAGCCAGACACTAAAATTGACAAGTATTGTTTAAGATAGTATATTTTTTTGCTGAGGAAGAGAAGAAACTTAAAGAAGAAAGTGACAAGTTAAAGGAATGGCCAAAACTTATATAGGATACCACCAGTCTCTCGGACAGTAGCAAGCCCTTTTATTATACCTTTTATTCTATAAACTTTTGTTTACGTGACCTACTTTTTCCCCTTGTATCGTACTTTAGCATCAGTAGCGTTTTCCGCCTCATGCATATATTTTTCATTCTGTTGTACTGCACGATTTGCCTTAAGCTATTCAAAATATTAGACAGCACCTTATGCTTATCTTGCAAAGCAGTCAAACTATTGGCGTTCTCTGCATATTTTTCCTTAACAAGACCCAATTCAGATCTCATTGTAGCTAATTTTTTATTACACGCTGTCACTGCACTTTTAAACTCTTTTTCCCCGTCTAATACAATTGATGCCCCAATCTTTGCTTTATTTGCCATAAATTCCCCCACTTAAAAGGAGACCTTTTACAGTCTCCTAATCGCTTTTCTTTATATTATTTTCACCTGGCTATTTTTCAAGTTTTGACCAGTTCTCCAATCTGTCCATATATTCATTTTCCCTCTCTTCGTCCATTTCTCGTCATGACTTCTGATATGCAGTCGGCTGCTCAACATCCTGTTTGTGATGGAATACCATTTGCATCAATGTCAATACAACCAAGGTCATACCCATTACCATGACACAATATCCGCAAAATGTGTTTATAAACACATTGACAAAAAAACCAAAAAACGAAAATGCTAATCCCAAAAATATATCCTTGCCATATTTGCAATATTTAAAAATTAAATATATGGTCCCTATAATCGCAACCCCTGCTGGCATAGCCGTATTTTAGGCATTTTTGGGGCAATTGCTACTATCCGAGTACGGTGGTCCTGACGGCGAAATTGGTGCTTCCATGCGATATCTGTCACAGCGTTATTCCATGGAAAACCGCATTGCGGTACCGGAACGTTGACTGACATCGGGATATATGTCTCGGTGGAGACCATAGTCTCAACGCCTGTAAAATAAGGCTTTGCGAAGATTTTCGTTTTGAACAAAGCCATTATATCACCGCTGCTTTTTGATTGCAAATTTTGACTCCTTTTTGTAGCAATTTAAGGGGTATTTTACAGAAAAAAATCGTGTAGTTTAGTATTATTTTTTTAGAATTATATGTCATTTTTACATGAAATAATTTTATATCTAAGAAAAATAGCCCCCGGAAATACTGTACAATCTATCTAAGACATTCCTTATAGATTGCACAATATTGCCAGAGGCAATTTATTATTTTTTCAGTCTTATTTGATCTGCTTCGTTTAGTATGCCATGATATTGCTTCTTTGTCGTAGATTTGCTCCATAAGTCTTGAAAACAAAAATCATGATTTTCTAATGTGCCTTTTAAATTAGATGCTCTGATAAAATCGCTTTTTAAAACTGCTGGTTGACTTGCTGTTGGTCAACTCCTTTGCCGTATTTACATTACAGCTTCTAACGATTTCATCTTCCAGATTTTCAACCTGTGTGATGCATAGCACCTTAGAAATAGCAGTTTCTCGTTTGAGTAATTCGATATTTTCAAATAAAATGTCCGTGTTGTCTGTATCTGTGTCAAAAACTAATACTGCTGTCGTCCCCTTTTTCAAAGTCTTTAACTGTGCCTGTCTTAATTTATCCTGTATAACATTGCGTTTTATGACTTTTCCGGGTTGGATCAGACGCATATCTGTCTTTAATATCTTTAACAGCTTTTCCTCGCATTGTCCCTCAACATAATATACATAGTTTTTATCTGCCATTACCGAATATCACCTCTCCTAAATATCCAATATATCGTAAATCAAATCCGTTGCCGGTGCCGATGAAAAAAGATCATTTTCTACTGCTGATTTTAATGAATCGGTACTCCTCTTCAAGATTTCACCTGCGTTGATACATTCAATCTTGCTATCTTCTCCATATACCTCTTTTTTTCATAAAGGTATATGAATGCTTTTGGGAGTTGCATATCCAAAATGTCAGTGTTATGTGTTGTAAAAAACAACTGTGTATCGTCGTCCAAAAGTTCAATCATTACTGATAAAAGTGCTTTTTCAATATCGCTATGTATATACGAAAATTTCTCATCGCAGTAGAAAAAATCACACTTTTTCTCTACCATATCTGCAATCATAACCGCAATCGCTATCCCCGATTTTGTACCACTGGAAAGCCACCCTATATCCGGAATTTGACCATCCTGAATAATCGCCACATTATTTTTGGTACGAATTGCATATGCTCCTTCAACCTCTGATAATCGATACACCGCAACAATGGAAGGATCCAGTGCGCGTAATATAAAGTCTAATATTCTAATAAAAGTACCGGAATCTTTTGGAGCGCTGAATAATTCCACTGCGCTATCGTCTTCCGGATAGGCAAATGTCCAGCTTAACCCTGTCACCTTTTCAAGCTCCTCTATGTAGTTGTCATGCTTTTTCTGTTTTGTTTCCAACAAACGCTTCAAGCAACTTTCATAACTGTCTTTCTTCTGAATTTCCACGGAGCGGACAGATACATCAATATTTTCCCCGGTAAGCTTCTGCCCCTCCTCTGGAGGAGAAATGACTGTATTTACCCGAAATAAATACTTCATATTTGCCACAAAATCAATACAAAAGGCTGCCTCTTTCGTTTTATCGGAAATAAGTCCAGCAATTCTAGTATATTGCTTTTTTATCCATGAAATGGAATATATTCATTAACATTTTGCCAAATGAAGTTTTTCCGGTTGCATTTGCACCCATCAAGATGTTCACTTTTTGTATCTGAAATTTGTAAAACCGGTCAAAAATTCATTCTCAATGCTTGAATTAACAATTTTCTTAGGATATGACAAATTCATAGCAAAGTTATTGAATGACATAAAATTATCCATTTCTATATTCATTACTATCATCTTTTGCAGCCTCCTGTCTATTATTTCGGATTTCACGAAGTAATCTCCTTTCAATATAATACCTCAAGTTTGTTTGAAAATCAACATTTTCCCGTAAATTATAGCATTTCATAGGATTAAAACCTCTTTTTTCCTATTCTATTTCATTCCAAATATCGTCTCAATTTCTGATAATTCGCCACTCTTTTTTCATTGCTTTAAATACAAATCGCCCTTATAATATGTATAAAAGTTAAAGGAGGGATAAAATGACTCAAAAACATAAGGAAGCCAGTATAAAATTTATCGAGCATTTTGGATATTACCCAAATCATCCAAATGATATAGATTTTGATCAGGATGCCTATGCAGAGGAACTGTTAAAATGTGTCGAAGATAACTTTGATTATACAATAAAGAAGTATGGAACGGTGCCAAAAACAGAACAGCCTAAACCTGAAATAATTTGGGATTAACTACCACCAGTCAGAGATGACATGGTGGTATTTTGTATTACCGCACTTCGATCTGGCACATCTTCATTGCTTCTAAAGCATTCTTATGGCTTTCAGGCGTAACACCGGCGCAGCAATCCTGCAATACAGCAACCGGTACTTCCGGTAAATACGCTTTAACGAGCAATGCATTGGAAATAACACAAATATCCGTACACAGCCCCACCAACGTAATTTCTTCAATGTCTTCCTCAATAGCCAGTCTCTGTAAATAGTCTCCCAACTCTTTGGAGCCGAAGGTCATCTTCTCGAACACTTTGTCCTGTGGGCATTTCACCGCCTCGATATCCTCTGCCAGATTCCAACCGTCGGTTCCTTTGATGCAATGTGGCACCGGCAGATTTTTTCCTTCCTGTGTATCTATGTAATCATCAAAATGTGTGTCTTTCGTGTATAAAATCGTTCCTTCAAAGCCCTTAATAGTCTCAATAACGTTAGGTACAATAGCAACCGCTTCTTTCGTGCCAAGTGCACCGTCAATAAAATCATTTTGCATATCTACTACAATTAATACTTTCATAAATTCACTTTTCCCTTCCAACTATATCAAGCTTAAAAAGCTTCTAACATTCTGTTTATTAACAACTCCAACTTCCCATACCTCAAGTCCTCCACAACCACATATTGCTTATTATGTCAATAACTCAAACTTCCCACACCCGAATGAACGCCAAAGTCCCATAATACTTATTACGGGGCACGTTTACTAACATTTTGTAAAGACGAAAATCACTGCAAATATTTTGCCTCCATTCTCGACAAAACGCTCTTCTCTTGACACTCCTCATCTTGCCGCAGCAATGCTTCCATCGATTTACGCTGTTCTACAGTAAGTGCATTTGAAAGGTTTGCCACAATGAAATCCTTTTGTTCTGCCGTCAATAGCATCATTCTGCTTTTCGCACCAAATCCTATGCAAAAACGATGTTGCACGCTATTCGCATAATAAACAACATAGCCTTTTTCCATTAAAAAGTTCTCAGCTCTGATACCTGTCAAATATTCGCCATAGGTCTCCTGTACCAGTTTTTGGGCAGATGCCACATGCTGCCAACATTCACAAAATGTAAAAGTTCCATCCCCTGCTAAAAATCCGCATAATTCCATAACATTTCTCCTCCCTGGCAAATCCAGCATCCCCATCTCATTTATCACTTAAGAATTTGTTCGATCTCCTGCAATTCTTCCTCACTAAACTCTAAATGTTCTATACAAGCCGCATTATCAATGATCTGCTGCTTTCTGCTTGCGCCGGCAAGTACTGTGACAACCGCCGGATTATGCAGGCACCAAGACAATGCCATCTGAGAAAGCGTCTGTCCCCGTCGCTCGGCGAGGGTATTTAACTGTTGCAATTTGCTGACCAATTCTTCATTCAATTGTTCTCCAAGCCATGTATTTCCTCTTCCCACACGCGAATCTGTTGGAATCCCATTTTAAATATCGGTCTGTTAAAAATCCCTGTGATAATGGAGAAAAGACAGCAAGTCCAATCCCATGCGCCATCGCGTATTGATCCAAACCATCCTTTTCCACCTGACGGTTAAGCATCGAATATGACGGCTGATTTGCAATAAACGGCGTTCCCAATTCCGTAAGCAGTTGCTGCATTCTCTCGGTCTGCTCTGCATTATAATTCGAGATTCCCACATACAATGCTTTGCCCTGACGAACAATCTGATCCAACGCATGTGCCGTCTCCTCAAGCGGAGTATCCGGGTCAAAAACATGATGATAAAAAATGTCGACGTAATCCAATTTCATCCGTCGTAAACTTTGATCCAAGGAAGCAATCAAGTATTTGCGAGAACCATTTCGATCGCCATATGGTCCGTCCCACATCTCATAACCCGCCTTTGTTGAAATGCAAAGTTCATCACGAAATTCACGCATTCCTCGGTCTAATATCCGCCCAAAATTTTCCTCTGCACTTCCATTATAAGGATTCCCATAATTATTCGCCAGATCGAAGTGTGTAATCCCCAGGTCAAACGCAGTATGTACCATTTCTTCCATATCGCTGAAACGACCCTGATGCCCAAAATTCTGCCATAATCCCATAGACACTTTAGGCAGTTTTAACCCGCTGCGGCACAGCGCGAATAGATCATTTTGTCATATCTCTTATCACTCGGCAAATACATTTACAATTTCCTCCTATTCCAAAAAATCACACCATAACATCACAATTCTCTTTCAGTGTATCATATATTTTACATAGAATCTATCCCAATCATTTTTCCTATAACAAACACGACATACTCATCTTAGGAGTTCCCGGAAATTCCATTAGGCATAGAAATCCTGTGCCGTTATTTATGACCGTATACATACAAACTGCAAGCAAATAGAAAATATATTTTCCTGCAGATCTGCTGTGATCTGTCCATTCATCTGTTCTACAAGCTGACGTGCAATTGCCATTCCAAGTCCGCTCGACGTGGTACTCCTCGCCAGATCCGCCTTATAAAACCGTTCAAATATCCGCTCCACATCAATATATTCCGGGTGCATCACTTCATTTTGTACAAGCAGGCATGCCTCTCCCTCCTGCTCTGACAAAACAATCTTTACATGTCTGCCACCATGTTCCCATACATTTTTAATCACATTTTGCAGCACTCTGCGCATTGCCTGATCATTGCCAAGCACCCATAATGCGCCCTCCTCAAGCTGTAATTGCGGTTCCATCTGTTGTTTTTGCCACTCATTATAATACGAAAACAAAGGCTTCTTTGACCAATGCTCCAAAATCGCATTTCGTCAAAGGAACCTCATAACTTCTGCTTTCCAATTTTGTGTAAGTAAACAACTCTTCTAACATATTCCGCAACGCATGAATGCGTTCTTGAATAATTTGCAAATAACGTGTTCGCTCCTTTGCATCCTCTGTATCCTCCAACAACTGAAAATACCCATCCAAGGAGGTTAGCGGTGTGCGAATGTCATGTGACAGATTGGTATACGTCTGCACAAGTCTTTTCTCCTTTTGCACCCACTCCTGCCTGTTGCTGCGCTGCTTTTGCAAGATCTCATTCAATGAATCCGTTAATTTGCCAATCCCCAATATACGAATATCACTGACCAATATCCCATCACTTTGCTTGTCCTGCACAAACCGGAGTTGTTCCTCCAGCTTGCGCATCTGCCACCGCACCTTGACCAACAAATAAGACATTACCACCAACGCGGACAACGATACTGCCACATACCACGTCATACCAAATCCCTCTTTTCTATCTGTATTATATTTATCAAAGACATCACTACGAAATAGCCGACCACTAACAAGCACACATTGCGAATTTCTGTTGCAGTCATGTCAATCTGCAATGTTTTCATTTTGGTCGTCAGCAAATACGGCTGCAGGTCTACACTTCTGTTAAACAATTTCTTTATCACCGCAGAAATCCCCATGCAGGCAACCGGTGCCGCCCCCATGATCAAACACATTCCCAATGTCATGCTAAATGCCATACTTCGAATAAGCATTGCGATCGTCATACAAAGGATCAAAAACACATACTGCAATGCCATTCCCAGTAAAATCTCCGGCAAATATTTTGTCACATCACCCCATTTTATATAATGAAATGTTTTGTATACCGCAATGCTCTGCACAGCCAAGCTGATCAGATCAAATACGACTGTATATATCGCCATGGCGATCCACTTTGCATACACAAGGTGACGCCTATGTTCCATCTGCCCGCCAATATTTTTGATATATCCATTTTTGATATCTAACATCACAAACATTATCGCAAAAATAAGCGCCATCATTGTCAAAATACCCGATTTCAAATGCAATAAAAAAAACATATCTAAGACTTCTACTGACTCTGCATCCATCTCGCTGGTGTCCTCGGAAATACCAAAAAATATTGTAACGTTATTATCGTTCGCTGACTCTATTTCCAGATTTGCCTGATCCTTTTCCTCGATTCACTTGTCTGCAGACCATCTTTGTTCTGCTGTCCCGAAATATTCCCCTCTGATGCACTTTGTTCCTGTCTCGCAGCCTTCATATCATCACAGTTAAACTCTGTTGTCATAAAAACCAAGCCGATCATAATAATACTGATCACCCAAAAGATCTCATCCGAAATATTTTATATAATTCCATGCGAATACTATTCCACATATTATTGCTCCTTTCACCGACAACCTATTTTTCTGCTGTCATATTCAAAAAATAACGTTCCAATTCTTCCTGGTAAATCCGTAATTCCCTCGGAAACATCCCCGCTTCAACCAACTGTGCATTGATCTGCGCGCTATCCTCCAGCCGTTCATACAAATACAAATGGTTGACATCGATCATCTCATAACGAGTTATTCCCAGTCGATCCAAAATCGGCATCGCCTGCTCCGGCTGATCTAATGTAAGTTCCAATCGTTTGCTGCATTGCTGTATCAACTGTTCCTGCGAAATCTCCTGTAGTAACACACCATTGTGAATAATCCCAAAATCCGTACACAACTTTGATAATTCTTCCAAGATATGGCTGGAAATCAATATTGTAATATTTCGTTCCTCAGACAAACGCTGCAACATATCACGGATCTCCACAATGCCTTGCGGATCCAACCCATTGATCGGCTCATCTAACACCAAAAAATCCGGGTTGCCTACCAAAGCCAAAGCAATACCAAGCCGCTGTTTCATACCAAGCGAAAAATGCTTTGTCTTTTTGCGCCCGGCATGTACCAGACCGACTAATCCCAACAATTCTTCTGCATATTTTTTATCACGGATTCCAAACAATTCTGCCTTAATCATAAGATTGTCCTGCGCTGACATATTCGGATACAATCCCGGCTGCTCAATAAGGCATCCCACTCTCGACCGTACTTTCGCTAATGATTTTCCGGAACAGCCAAATATCTCATACTCGCCAGCAGTTGGATCCGCTAATCCCGCGATCATCTTTAAAACCGTCGTTTTGCCTGCACCATTCCTGCCGATAAATCCATATATCGCGCCCCGCCGTATGTGCATATCCACGCGGTCAACTGCAACATGTTTGCCAAACTGCTTCGTCAAACCTCTCGTTTTCAATAACATTTCTCTATTGCCTTCGCTCATATTCATCCTTTCTGTGCTCTCTCTTGTTTTACATAGACTATCATAACTGCCATTTCCGAATATATCGCTAAGAAATAGTAAAGAAATAGTAAAGATTTATAAATGCGTAACCATACAATAACCGATTCCCCATACTGTTTGTATATATTCCTGCTCTGTAATTTTCTTAATCTTTTTGCGAATATTGCTGATATGAACATCCAATGTTTTGGTTTCCCCATATACTCCTCCTGCCAAGCATAAGTAAACACAGCCTCTTTACTAAATACCTGTCCCGGATGTTCCAGTAACAATTCCAAAATTGCAAATTCCTGCCGCGTCAAGTGTCCCAATTCTTGACCATCAATCATCACCCGATGCGTTTCCTTATCCAAATCCATCCCTCGACATTTTAAATGTGTGGACTCTTCACCCGCGCCATGCTGCAAATGTCTCAATTGAATCTGCACTCTGGCAATGACTTCCTTCACGTCAAAAGGCTTTGTCATATAATCATCTGCACCACTCGTCAACAGATCCAATTTTTCTTCCATCTCGCCTTTTGCCGTCAACACAATGACCGGCACATTACTTGTTTGCCGGATCTGCTGCAGCACTTCTTCGCCGGATAATCCCGGCAACATAAGATCCAGCAAGATCAACTGACATTCATTGTGTTCCAACCACAACAAAGCCTCTGTCCCAGAAAACGCCTGACTACAGGCATATCCTGCCTTGCCAAGCGCTTCCTTCAATAAATTATTAATATGTAAATCGTCTTCCACGGTCAAAATAGTATACATTTTTCTCTCTCAATATTACCCAATCAGCAAGCTGCCTTCCTCTTTTAACCAGCGTTCGCATTTTTTATAATCCGGCATCACCTTTGCCACTTCTGCCCAAAACTGCTTCGAATGATTCATGTATTTGCGGTGACATAATTCATGCACCACAACATAATCCAGCACTTCCGGCGGCGCTAACATCAACAAACAATTAAAGTTCAAATTGCCATTGCTGCTGCAACTGCCCCAGCGGGTTCTCTGATGACGGATCGTAATGCGTCCATAAGTCACACCCATCCGGGCCGCATAATGCGCCACGCGCTTTGGCACCACCTCAACCGCCTGCTCTGCAAGCTCATGAATTTTACTGTCCGATAAATGGTACTTTGCCTTGGCCGCCATTCGCACTTTATTTCGTTGCACCATCTTTGCATAATTTTCTTCCAGCCAGCTTTGTTTCTCGTTCAAAAATCGAACAATGTCCCGCTTCGGCATCCGATTTGGCACACGTAACACCACCCGGCAGTCTTTTTGATCTCCAATGAAATCGTTTTACGCCGGGAGCGGACAATTTGCACCGGAATATTCCCTATTTGATACATCATAAGCCGATATTCCTTTCTTCCTTTAACCTCTCATTTCACCTACTCAAACTTCCCATACCTCAAATCCGCCGCGACCACATATTGCTTATTATGTCAGCATAAAAAAACTATTTTGCAGCCAATATATTAAATTGTTCTGTCATCAGAGAACTAAGATAATTGCCGAAGAACGCAAAGTTTTTATGTGATTTCTTATTTTGTTATGTCTCTGATAAATACATGCCTGAAGGAATGTCTGAGATGTCCCGGTTTAGCAAGGTATCATCCATTTTGGGACGGGACGCTTTCGCTACGATGCGCTACGTTACGTTACTTAATGTCTCTGATCACGTGCACATATTCAATATGCGGTTGAATCTGGCGAAGCACTTTATATTGTGGATCCTCTTCCTGCTGCAATGCATCCAGTGCAAGTTGATACACTCGATGTTCATTCGCCCACCACACTATATATTCCAGTAATTGGTAAGATTCCTGTTCGGAAAGGTTGTCCCGGATCCCTTGCAAAACCCGGATTCCCACGCTGTCTCCTTGGGGAAGCAGACAGTCCAATAACTGTTCCAGCTTAAATCCGCTCACATCTGCCTGCAAATCCATTTTCTCATCGCGCAATTGACAGGAAAATCTTTCGATCGTCAAAACGCTCGTCTTCTTTCCCATCTGTACCCGCAACGCCTGCCAGCCAATGATTGACCGCCTCCGTCGCTTCACGAGATAAATTACGATTGACCGCCGGAACACTAAGCACATTCAATGCAAGCTGCAATTCTGCCTGGCATGGTATTCTCTTAATCAAAGAGCCCGCAACCTTTTTGAACATTTTCTTAGGACCGGATTCCTCCGGTACCGATACTTGTATCTGCTCTGCAACAAAACATTGCAGCCCTTTTGCATCATACGAGGAAATCTGCACCTCAACCTTCAATCGCCCTTCCATGAAATCATGCCTCCTCAGCAAACGCAACAGTTTTCGAGTGCGTGCGGTTGCCCCACCGCATAAATGTTGCGTCCAGCCTTTGCCAACGCAGCCGCCATCTCATTTGCAATCACGCCTGTCCCAAGAACCGCCCACTTAATCTCTGCCATAAGTTCTCTCTTTCCTTTGAATCCTCAATGTATGTTGTGGCATCAGTTACCACAGACACTGCAACATCAGTCACCGCCGTTACTGAGTACAGCCACCACTTTCCCATTCTTCATATAAATTTCACCGGCATATCCACCATTATAATACTTGCCGGCATTCTCTATCTGTGAATAATAAATCTTTAACTCCTTCATGTACTTCTTGACCGATTTCTTGGACACACGACGATATTTTCGTTTCTCCCCATCTAACGGAAACAATACATCCGTGTAATAAAATCGGCATTTTTCGATAACTTCAACGTAATCTTTTTCTTCAAAAAATAAGGATCGGCACTGTCGAAATATCCTTTTTGCGGACGAACCACAATGCGATTACCCGTCATCTTCACAATTTGATATTGCGTAGCTTCATCCTTGCGATTGGTTCCTTTCGTATAATGCTTCTTTCCCTTTGTAAGCGATGCCTCCCGATACACTTTCACGCCCTTCTTGTACATAAACATCTTGTACGCAGATGCAGAAGCTTCCGCTCCAACTGTTGTCACACAAATACATGCGATCACCAGCATTGTCAAAATCTTAGAAATTTGTTTGTTCATGGTGAACCTCCATTCTCCCAGATCCGCTTAGAGTGAATCCCAGGGCATACTGTTTGCTTTGTTGCATGCTCTATTATTGTGTGGATCATACGAGAATCCATACACAGTAATTATAGTTATATTTTAACAGGCAGGCGGGGGATTGGCAAATGGAAATCTAGTGGCACTACCATTGCGCATTCGAAAAAACAGACTATCCGATTGTCATTGTTCTAATTATAGAATATAATATTTTTATTATATCAACTTCCATTATGGTACATGATACAAGCTATAGAAAGTATGGTGGAATCAATGAAAAACAATTATTATGATTCAACAATTTTATACTATAATCGCAATGCCGCTGAGTTTTGCGACAACACAGTCAACGCAAATATAACTCAAATTCAGGATTTGTTTCTTTCCAAACTCGAAAAAGAATTCTTACATTCTGGATTTTGGTTGTGGATCAGGTCGAGACACGAAATACTTCCTCGAACTCGGTTTTCATGTAGATGCCGTTGATGGTTCTGAAGAACTCTGCCGGCTGGCAGAAAAATATACGGGAATCGAAGTGAAACAAATGTATTTTCAAGAACTATCCGAAATCGATAAATACGATGGCATTTGGGCGTGTTCATCAATTTTACATTTGCCGCACGATGAACTGACTGACGTGCTGAAGAAAATGACCAAAGCCCTAAAACAAGGAGGGGTTATATACACATCATTTAAGTATGGCACTTTCGAAGGAATAAAAGATGGAAGATATTTTACATATATGACAAAAAAATCCTTTGATATTTTTATTCAAGAATTTAAAGAATTAACGATAGAAGAAGAATGGATTACTGCTGATGCCAGACCAGGAAGAGGTGATGAAAAATGGCTCAATTTAATTTTACGAAAAAGCTAGACATTGACGAAACGCAAATAGAACAGACCGATGTCATGACCGGTGACAATAATAGAAACCGCTATTTATATTATCAGTTAAAATTAAGTATGTTACATGCTAAGAAAATTGATATTATCGTTTCTTTTCTCATGGAGTCCGGAGTCAGGCTCATTTTAAATGACCTAAAAACAGCTCTTGACAGGGGTGTTCAGATCCGGATCTTAACCGGAAATTATCTCGGAATTACGCAACCCTCAGCCTTATATCTATTAAAAACGAACTTGGAAATCGCGTAGACATGAGATTCTATAACGACAAACATCGTTCATTCCATCCGAAAGCATACATTTTTCATTACGAAAATTACGAAGACATATATATTGGTTCTTCCAACATATCACGCAGTGCCCTCACTTCCGGAATTGAATGGAATTATCGTCTTAACAGCCAGGACAACCATAAAGATTTTGTGTTATTCTATGACACATTTCAGGATTTATTTGAAAATCACTCTATCATAATTGATGATAATGAATTGAAACGATATTCAAAAAATTGGCATAAGCCGGCTGTATCCAAAGATTTAGCAAGATATGATGCCGTTGAGGATAATTCCGATACGCCGGTAAGAAAACTATTCCAGCCAAAGGGGTCCACAGATCGAAGCCTTGTACGCCTTAGCAGATAGCAGGTCAGAAGGCGCCACAAAGGGGTTAGTCCATGCCGCTACAGGCATTGGAAAAACGTATTTAGCAGCATTTGATTCTGCTAAATACCAGAAAGTCTTATTCGTTGCACACCGAGAAGAAATATTAAAGCAAGCTGCCATATCATTTAGAAATGTCAGACAATCAAACGACTACGGATTCTTTTTTTATGGTAAGCAGAAAGATAAAGATAAATCTGTAATATTTGCATCTGTTGCCACGCTTGGCAGGAGTGAATATCTGACGGAAAATTATTTTGCCCGGATTATTTTGATTACCTGATTATTGATGAATTTCATCATGCAGTAAATGATCAATATCAGAGAATAATAAATTATTTTAAGCCCAAGTTTTTGCTAGGTCTTACAGCAACACCGGAAAGATTGGACGGCAAAGACATTTACGAAATATGCGACTACAATGTTCCATATGAAATTTCATTGAAAGAAGCAATTAATAAAGGGGTTCTCGTTCCTTTTCATTACTATGGCATATATGACACTGTTGATTACTCCTCTATTCACTTGGTATGTACCATTATGATGAAAAACAACTCGACAAAGCCTATATAGGAAATAAAGATCGTTATGACCTGATATATAAATATTATAAAAAATACCCTTCAAAGAGAGCGTTGGGTTTTTGTTGTTCTCGAAAACATGCAAATGAAATGGCTAAAGAATTCTGTGCCCGAGGTATAGATGCTGTGGCTGTATATAGTAATACCAACGGCGAACCTTCTGAAGAAAGAAATATCGCCATACAGAAGTTGAAAAGCCAGGAAATTAAAGTGATCTTTTCCGTTGATATGTTCAATGAAGGTGTTGACATACCAGATCTTGATATGGTTATGTTTTTAAGACCCACAGAATCTCCTGTAGTCTTTTTACAGCAATTAGGACGCGGACTTAGGATCAGCAAAGGAAAAACATACCTAAATGTGCTTGACTTCATAGGAAATTACGAAAAAGCCGGACGGGTACCTTTGTTGTTAACAGGCGGAGGAGATTCTAATAAGAACGCTCCAACTGATCTTTCTGGCATAGAATATCCAGATGACTGTATTGTAGATTTCGATATGCGCTTAATTGACCTATTTAAGAAATTAGATCAAAATCCCTTACGGCAAAAGAGCGGATAACACATGAATTTTATCGTGTTAAAGAAAAGCTCGATGGCAAGATTCCTACACGTATGCAATTATTCACCTATATGGATGATGATGTTTACCGATATTGCATAACGCATGCCAAAGAAAATCCATTCTGGCATTATTTGGAATTTTTGGAGAAGTTGCACGAGCTCTCTGAGACAGAGGAAACACTTTGCTCAGGTTTGGGCAAGGACTTTCTGACATTAATTGAAACAACAGATATGCAGAAAGTATATAAGATGCCTATTCTTTATAGCTTTTTTAATCATGGGAATGTACGATTAGCTGTCAAGGATGACGAAGTTCTTGCAGCATGGAAAGACTTTTTTAATACAGGCAAAAACTGGAAAGATTTTGCCGCGGACATTACATATGATGAATACAAATCTATAACAGATAAGCAACATTTGCGCAAAGCCAAAAGCATGCCTATTAAATATTTGAAGGCCTCGGGAAAAGGTTTCTTTGTCGAAAAAGACGGCTTTGCACTTGCAATTAGAGACGACTTAAAAGATATCGTAAAAACGATGCTTTTATAAAACATATGTATGATATTTTAGAATACAGAACCATGGAATATTACCGCAGAAGATATCTGAGAGAATATAAGCTCGAATCACAGAAAGACGGTAGCCAAGATCGCGAGCAGGATCTAAGTCTTTGCTCGCGATCAAGAATACCGTCCTCTATGTCATCACACTATTACTATAATCAATGTCAAAAATCATAAAAATCATCAAAATCATCCGGATCCAAACCTGCCTCATCCAAAGCCTCGAGTCTTTCCTCCTCATCCATTAACCGAAAATCATCCGGATCAATATCAGCATTCAGTAAATCTATTTCCAGTCCATCATGAAATTCCTCATCCACATCGCCGTCAAGACCACTTTCCAGCCCAAACGACCCAGATGTCGGACCCAAACCTCCGATTCCATCATTCATTTCACGTTCCTCATCATTCGTACACATAAGATCGTCTGCAAGCAGGCTCTCAACTTCATCAACATGACCGTCCCCTGTCCAAATCTTCCCAACCAAAAAATCCATAGTATTCTACCTACCTTTCCCTGTTAATCAGAACATTGATTTCCCTCGATTTCCTCAAATATTTTGTCCAGCTTTGTTCTTTTCTTAAAATTGCGCAACATCTTCTTATCATGTTTCACAATATAACTGACCACTTCACGAAAGTCCTTTGTTTCCAATTCCTGGTCGTGATAATTTTCAGCAAATTTCTTGTGTGTTTTCTGTGCTGTCCCCTTCGCCCATCGATAATTCTCGTGGCGCAGATTGACAACCTCATCTCCTCGCAAAAATATGTTCCAACGTCCACATGCTGAGCGAATAAAAACTACATTGTCTGTTATATTATATATAAGCTCATAACGGTCACATATTTTTCTAATCTCATCGTCGGTAAGCATGATACATCACCTCCTCACGACTCCATCTACTTATAAATTATAGCACAAAAGTGGACGGAAATTTTATAATTTTGTTATCCACTTTGCCATCCATTATTTCATCAATCTCCCGCCTCACTTCAAAAGCTTTCTTATCTCCTTCTCATTCTGCTTGGTAAAATCAGAAAGTTCATAGGAACGTATACGTTCCTTAACCAGATTCGGAATGACAAAACCATTTTTTACAAGTGTTGCAAGACGATTAATTACCGTCTTATTTGTAACCTTAAGCTCTTTGCTGACTTCAATCGGCGTGAACTCTCTTTTATAGTTCTTCATGAGCAGCAAGAGCAATTCCTTCTCTTTCCCTTTTAGATACGAAAGGCTTCCTTCCAATTCTTCGTTGTTTGAACTCTCTGACAATTCGCAAACCTTATTTGAGTATAGCAGCACCATGCGAAGGAAATAATTGATCCAAATCTCAGGATGCGGAGGATTCTCTCGTCCCGAATAATACAGTGCAGGCAGCCCCATCTGGATTGATTCATAGTATTCATCAATATCATATGCGAAGTACTCTTCTAATGAGCCAATTCCGTTAAAACCATATCCGTTGATATCTAAAATATATCCCGAGAGCAGCCTTGCGGTCCGCCCATTTCCATCATGCAATACCACATTGGGACTCACAAAGAAATCTATAATTGATTTCCACTTTTTGAGTACGTTCTTTGCCGGTTCCCTCTGCTTGATACACATATATACTGTCAATCAGTTCAACCAGCATAGAACGGTTTAACTCTGTTACGTTTTCATACTTGCGTATGGTTTCCCCACTAAAAATTGGTTTGTATTTTTCGTCTTATAGTCCTCGGCTTCGATTTTCTCTTTTAATGCCTTACGCCTTTCTTCAAGTTCTCTCTGCTCATTTTCATAAGTTACAGACATTTTCTCAAAAAGCTAATAAAATCAATGGTTTTGCGGACAGCGGATAGACAGGGAATGTGTTAAAAACTGAATACGCACACAAGCGGCGTTACCTTAACCCCTTTTGGGGGAGAAAGTAACGCCGTTTTTTTATGCCCGCAGGAAAGGAGGTACAGCCGGAATGTATTTCATAAAAGGCAAGCAGCGGGCATTTGAACTGCTCATGCAGCAGAAGCCGGGATTTGACCGCTATCAATCCGGTTGTGCCGGAGATGATGAAGATTGCGGCACTTGCCGTTTCTACCGCCCCGGGTGGAAATATGAGTTTTGCGTTTTCAAAGAGTGTCCCTATTGCCCCGGCAAAAGGACGCGGAAAACGCCGCCAGCATGGACAAATAGACGGGCAAAAGCCCTTGTGTCATGCGGCTTTGCAGACGCGAAAACGGCAAAGGGCATATTGCAATACCAAAACAGCCGAAAACGGCTTTCTAATTGTCCACGCAGACCAAGAGAGGAAGTGAGGAAATATGGCAGTTTTCAGAGTGGAGCGAAATACGGGATATACCGTTATGAGCAACCACCACTTGCGAAACAAGGAATTGTCCTTAAAAGCAAAAGGCTTGCTTTCGCAAATGCTTCCTGCCCGAGGATTGGGATTATACCCTTGCGGGCTTATCCCATATCAACCGGGAGAAGATCGACGCAATCCGCGAAGCGGTAAAGGAACTCGAAAAAGCCGGATATATCGTGCGCAGCCGGGAGCGCGACGAAAAGGGACGCTTGCGGGGCGCAGATTACGTCATATACGAGCAGCCGCAGCCGCGAGAGCCGGAAGCAGCTACCAGCGTCGGACAGCCGCCTATATTGGATTTACCTGCGTTGGAAAATCCAACATTGGAAAATCCAACGTTGGAAAAACCTACGCAGGAAAAACCTACGTTGGAAAATCCAACGCAATTAAATAAAGATATATCAAGTAAAGAAAAATCAATTACTGATTTATCAAGTACCGATTCCTTTCCATTCCATTCCCTAAATCCCTTGCCCTTTGCGCATGGCGAAGCGGCTTCGCCGCCGGAAAGGAAAAGAACGGAAGCGAAAAGCAATAGCGCAGTAGAGATTTACAGGGAGATTATCAAGGACAATATCGAGTACGACATCTCATTCAAGACTGCAAAATTGACAAAGACCGCCTAAATGAGATTGTTGACCTTATGCTGGAAACCGTCTGCACAGCGCGAAAGACAATCCGTATTGCCGGGGACGACTACCCCGCCGAATTGGTGAAATCCAAGTTTTTGAAGCTGAACAGCAGCCATATTGAGTTTGTTTTGGATTGCATGAGGGAGAACACAACCAAAGTGCGCAACATCAAGCAGTATCTAAAAGCGGTGCTGTTCAACGCGCCGAGTACCATTGACAGCTACTATACCGCCCTTGTCAATCACGACTTATACGGCGGCGAATGAGCATAGCCGCACTTTACCGGGAAAGGAGTTGATACCTTGCAGGAGGAAGTAACCCAAAAAACGATTGCCCTATACGTCAAAGTGGGAAAAGGCGCGGCGCGGCTTACCGAACAGGCGTTACAGAAAGCAATCCAAAAGTTTTTGGAGCAGAAAAGCAAACCCGCGCATGGGAAACAGACCATGCGGCAGCTTATGAAGCAGAACGCGGGTGTTTCCAACATCGAGATCACCGACAGCAATATTAAAGCCTTTGAGAGTACGGCGAAGAAATACAACATAGATTTTTCGCTAAAAAAGGTTAAGGGCGAGCAGACCCGTTACCTTGTGTTTTTCAAAGGCCGGGACGCGGACGTTATGACCGCAGCGTTTCAAGAGTTTTCCGCAAAGAAGCTGAACCGGGAGAAAAAGCCCTCTATCCGCAAAGCCCTTGCCGCTGCAAAGGACAAGGCAAAGCAGCTTAACGCCGCCCGCGACAAGGTAAAGAAAATGGACAGGGGGCGCGAGATATGAAGCAGATTAACTACAAAAAGCTAATACTTCCGAATATCCCCTATGTGTTCTTTGTCTATCTCTTTGATAAAGTCGGACAGGCGGTGCGGCTTGCCCCCGGCGCGGATATTTCCGCAAAGATACTGAATATCACGCAGGGATTTTCCGCAGCCTTTGAAATGCCTTGCCGAGCATTTACCCGCTGGATTTGCTTGTCGGCATTGTCGGTGCGGTGATTATCCGCTTGATAGTCTATGTCAAAGGGAAAAACGCGAAGAAATACCGCAAGGGCGCGGAGTACGGCTCTGCCCGATGGGGAAACGCCGAAGATATTAAGCCCTACATAGACCCGGAGTTTCAGAACAACATCATTTTGACACAGACGGAACGCCTTACCATGAACAGCCGCCCGAAGCAGCCGAAGTACGCAAGAAATAAGAACGTCGTCGTGATCGGCGGCAGCGGCAGCGGAAAAACAAGATTTTTTGTCAAACCGAATCTAATGCAGCTTCATTCCTCTTACGTCTTAACCGACCCGAAAGGTACGGTTTTGATTGAGTGCGGGAAGCTGCTGCAACGGGCGGGCTACCGCATTAAGGTACTGAATACGATTAACTTCAAAAAATCTATGCACTACAACCCCTTTGTGTATATCCGCAGCGAGAAAGATATTTTGAAGCTGGTAAATACGTTGATAGCGAATACCAAAGGCGAGGGAGAAAAAAGTGCGGAGGATTTTTGGGTAAAGCGGAAAGGCTTATTGTATTGCGCATTGGTGGGCTACATCTGGTATGAAGCCCCCGCCGAGGAAATGAACTTTATTACCCTGTTGGAACTTATCAACGCCAGCGAAGCCCGCGAGGACGACGAGGAATAATTTGTCCGACGAGGACGCAGCCGCCGAATAAAAACGGCGGCATTTTTATTTCCAACAACATTTTTTGAGCCGTTTCAGCGGCAGAAAGCGAGGTTTATATGGAGTTTTTCAACAGCGCAGTTGACGTATTGCAGACTTTGGTAATCGCGCTTGGCGCAGGACTTGGCATTTGGGGCGGCATTAACCTCATGGAGGGGTACGGCAACGACAATCCGGGCGCAAAAAGCCAGGGCATGAAGCAGCTTATGGCGGGCGGCGGCGTCGCCTTGATCGGCGGCACCCTTGTTCCGCTTCTTTCCAAACTTTTCGGATAATGCCTAAAACAAATACCACCCGCCGCGCCCTCTCGGAAACGGGAGGGCGCGGGAAAGGAGGGATTAGCTTTTGATATGGCAGATGATTGAAGATTGGTTTCGCGGCATTTTGACAGACGGAATACTCTCTAACCTCTCCGGGCTGTTCGACAGCGTAAATACAGAGGTTGGAGAAATCGCAACGCAAGTCGGCACAACCCCCGCCGGGTGGAACGCGGGCATATTCAATATGATACGCAGCCTATCGGAAAACGTCATTGTGCCGATTGCGGGCGTTATCATTACCTTTGTCATGTGCTACGAACTAATCCAGCTTGTAATTGAAGAAAAACAATCTGCACGATCTCGACACTTGGATTTTCTTCAAGTGGATTTTCAAAACCTTTGTTGCGGTGCTGCTGGTAACAAACACTTGGAACATCGTCATGGGAGTATTTGACATTACACAGAGCGTCGTCAATCAGAGCGCGGGGGTTATCATATCCGATACAAGCATAGATATTGCAACCGTCATCACCGATATAGAAGCAAAGCTGGACGCTATGAGCGTCGGCGGGCTTTTGGGGCTATGGTTTCAATCACTCTTTGTAGGGCTTACCATGAAAGCGTTGTCTATCTGCATTATGCTTGTGGTGTACGGGCGCATGATTGAAATATATCTTGTAACGAGTTCGCCCCTATCCCCGTTGCGACAATGGTAAATCACGAATGGGGCAGCATGGGACAGAACTACTTAAAATCCTTGCTTGCGCTCGGTTTTCAAGCTTTTTTAATCTTGGTGTGTGTCGGTATTTATGCGGTGTTGATACAAACAATCGCAGCGACCGATGACATTTCCGGCGCGATCTGGGCTTGCATGGGCTATACCGTCCTCTTGTGCTTTACCCTTTTCAAAACGGGGAGCCTTGCAAAGAGCGTCTTTTCGGCACATTAAGGGGGTGAGTTATGATTTGAAAATCGGCTTAATCGACGTTGACAGCCATAATTTCCCCAACCTCTGCTTGATGAAGCTATCCGCGTATCATAAAGCAAAGGGGCATACGGTGGAATGGTGGAACGCAAAGGGGCGGTACGACCTTGTATATAAAAGCCGCGTCTTTACGGACACCTATTCCAAAGACACGATAACCGTTACCAACGCGGAACAAGTTATTTTCGGCGGTACGGGCTACGACACGAAAAACCGCTTGCCGCCGGAAGTGGAACACAGTTACCCGGATTATTCTATCTACCCGCAGTTTTTCGGGATTGCCTACGGCTTTTTAAGCCGGGGTTGTCCGAGAAATTGCGGGTTTTGCATTGTCAGCGGTAAAGAGGGACGCAAAAGTGTTAAGGTTGCGGATTTGTCCGAGTTTTGGAAATGGCAGCCGGAAATAAAAATCATGGACGCTAATCTGCTTGCCTGTCCCGACCATGAAAATCTCATTGAGCAGCTTATACGAAGCCGCGCATGGGTGGATTTTTCGCAAGGGCTGGATATTCGCCTTGTGAACAGGGATAATGTCAGCCTGTTAAATCGGGTACGGATAAAAGCGGTACATTTTGCATGGGATAATCCCGACGAGGACTTAACCGGGTATTTCCAACGTTTTTTGGATTTGACCGCCATTAAGAGCAGCCGCCAGCGGCGCGTGTATGTTCTTACCAACTACGGCAGCACTCACGAACAGGATTTATACCGCGTGAACACCTTGCGGGCTATGGGCTTTGACCCGTATGTGATGATTTACGAGCGTCCAACCGCCCCGCCTGTTACCCGCCATTTGCAACGGTGGGTAAACAACAAACGGCTTTTCTATGCTGGTCCCCCGCTTTGAAGATTACATTCCGGGCAGAAAGGAGGTTTGAAATGGCGTATGTAACCGTCCCAAAGGATTTAACCAAAAATCAAGAGCAAGGTAATGTTTAACCTTACCAAAAGACAATTACTCTGTTTCAGCGCGGCGGTGGCAATCGGGCTACCGCTGTTCTTTTTGACAAAGGACAGCGCGGGAACGACAACGGCGGCATTGTGCATGGTGCTTGCCATGCTGCCTATGTTGCTACTGCTATGTACGAGAAGAACGGGCAACCGCTGGAAGTGATTATACGGCAATTTGTGGAAGTGAAGTTTCTTCGCCCCAAAGAGCGACCTTATCAGACCAACAATTTTTATACCGCCCTTGCGCGGCAGGAGCGATTAGATAAGGAGGTACGGGCGATTGTCAAAGGAAAAGAAAGACCCAAAACGAAAAGCGTAAACTTTCGCGGCAGGAAAAGAAACAGATAGATACGCTTATCCGGCAGTCAAAGGGCGACGGGAAGCCCCATACGGCGCAGGACAGCATACCGTTTGAGCGAATGTATAAGGACGGGATTTGCCGCCTTGCAAACGGGCGGTATTCCAAGTGCATTGAGTTTGAAGACATCAACTATCAGCTTGCGCAGCCGGACGACAAAACCGCCATTTTTGAAGCCCTTTGCGATATGTATAACTCGTTCGACGCTTCTATCAGTGTGCAGCTTTCCCTAATCAGCCGCCATGCGAACAAGGAGGATTTCAAGAGCAGTATCACGATTGCGCCACAGAATGACGACTTCGACAGTATCAGAGCAGAATACACCGAAATGCTTAGGACACAGCTTGAACGCGGAAACAACGGGCTTATCAAGACCAAGTTTCTCACCTTTACCGTTGAAGCAAAGGACATTAGATCGGCGCGGGCGCGTCTTGCCCGCATTGAAACGGACACCCTCAACCATTTTAAGGTGATCGGCGCGGCGGCGCGGGTACTGGACGGGAAACAGCGTCTTGAAGTGCTGCATGGGCTTTTCCACCCGGACGGGGAACGCTTTAACTTTGCGTGGGAATGGCTACCCGCAAGCGGTCTTTCTGTCAAAGACTTTATCGCGCCGTCCTCTTTCCGATTTGGCGACGGGCGAATGTTTCAAATGGGCGGCAAGTTTGGCGCAGTTTCCTTTTTGCAGATCGTCGCGCCGGAACTCTCCGACCGTATGCTTGCCGACTTCATGGAAGCGGAAAACGGGATTATCGTCAATCTGCACATTCAGAGTATCGACCACAACGAAGCAATCAAGACGATTAAGCGCAAGATTACCGACCTTGACCGTATGAAAATCGAGGAACAGAAAAAAGCAATCCGCAGCGGCTACGACATGGATATTATTCCGTCCGACCTTGCCACCTACGGCGGGGAAGCAAAAAACCTACTCCGCGATTTGCAGAGCCGCAACGAGAGAATGTTTTTGCTTACGCTGTTAGTTTTGAATGTGGCAGACACAAAGCAGAAATTGGACAACGACGTATTTCAGGCCGCAAGTATCGCGCAGAAATACAACTGCATTTTGACCCGCCTTGACTACCGGCAGGAACAGGGGCTTATGTCCTCTATCCCATTGGGGGAAAACCTTATCCATATCCAGCGCGGCTTGACGACTTCAGCAGCACCGCTGTTTTCGTTCCCTTTACGGTACAAGAGCTGTTCCAAAGCGGCGAAGCATTGTATTACGGCTTAAACGCCCTTTCGAATAACATGATTTTGTGCGACCGAAGAAGCTGAAGAATCCCAACGGCTTGATACTCGGCACACCCGGCAGCGGCAAAGAGTTTTTCTGCAAAACGCGAAATCACAAACGCTTTTCTTATCACGTCCGACGACATTATCATTTGCGACCCCGAAGCCGAATATTACCCCCTTGTCGGACGTTTGAAAGGACAGGTTATCAAGGTTTCGCAGAACAGCACGCAGTACATTAACCCTATGGATATTAACCTCAATTACAGCGAGGGCGACACGCCCATAGCCTTAAAGAGCGATTTTATCCTTTCCTTTTGTGAGTTGATTATGGGAGGTAAAAACGGGCTGGAAGCTGTCGAAAAGACCTTGATTGACCGCGCTGTTATCAGCGTGTACCGCAACTACCTTGCCGACCCGAAGCCGGAGAATATGCCGATTTTGGGCGACCTCTACGACGAGATCAAGAAGCAGCCGGAAAAGGAAGCGCAGCGTATCGCGGCGGCATTGGAACTCTATGTAAACGGCAGCTTGAACATTTTTAACCACAGGACAAACGTTGACATTCACAATCGCCTTGTCTGCTTTGATATTAAGGAACTCGGTACGCAGCTTAACGAAAAGTCGGTATGCTTATCGTCCAAGATCAAGTATGGAACAGAGTAACGGTAAACCGCAGCGAGGGCAAGGCGACGCGGTATTACATCGACGAATTTCATTTACTCTTGAAAGAGGAACAGACCGCAGCATACAGCGTTGAGATTTGGAAGCGTTTTAGGAAGTGGGGCGGTATTCCGACAGGTATCACCCAAAACGTGAAAGATTTGTTGTCGTCCCGCGAGGTGGAGAACATTTTTGAAAACAGCGATTTTGTCTATATGCTCAACCAAGCCCAGGGCGACCGGGAAATCCTTGCCAAGCAGCTTAACATTTCGCAGCAGCAAATGACCTATGTAACCCATTCCGACGCGGGCGAGGGGCTTATTTTCTACGGCAACGTGATTTTGCCCTTTATTGACCGTTTCCCGCAGGATACGGAACTGTACCGTGTCATGACGACCAAACCCGGCGAGGTGTCGGCATGAGGATAGAAACGGACAAAATCTATTGCGGCGACAGCTTGCAGGTGCTTCAAACCTTGCCGGAAAACGCAGTTGATTGTTGCGTAACGTCCCCACCCTACTATGCCTTGCGCGATTACGGCACAGACGGGCAGATCGGGCGTGAAGCAACGCCGGAAGAATATGTTTCCCGCATTACGGCGGTTTTCCATGAGGTAAAGCGGGTGCTTACGCCGGAGGGGACTTGTTGGCTGAATATCGCGGACACTTATTGCGGCACAGGCAGCAAAGCCGACCACCAAGACCCCAAATATCCCAAAGGCAGGAACGGGCAGCAAGTGGCGGTCAACCACCGCGCCCCCGGCTGCAAGCCGAAAGACTTAATTGGTGTTCCGTGGCTTGTAGCCCTTGCCTTGCGGGGCGACGGTTGGTATTTGCGCAGTTCTATCATTTGGCACAAGGGAAACCCCATGCCGGAAAGCACGCGGGACAGACCGACCCGCTGCTATGAATATGTGTTTCTGCTTACCAAGTCAAAGAAGTATTACTACGATTGGCAAGCAGTAGCCGAGCCGATAGCCCCCACAACGGCGGGGCGGCTGAAAAGCGGAGTTAGCAAAGGAAATAAGTATAACGTTACTGTTCCGGGGCAAAACCAGCCGCAGAAAATCAACCGCCCCCGCGAAAAGGGCGCATACGCCGACGAGATGATTTGCCCCGTCCGCAGCCGCCGCAACGTTTGGCAGATTAACAATGTCGGCTATCATGGCGGGCATTTCGCGGCATACCCGCCCAAACTTGCGGAAACGTGCATTTTGGCGGGCTGTCCCGTGGGCGGGATTGTCCTTGATCCTTTTTAGGCAGCGGCACGACGGCAGCGTAGCAAAACGGCTTGACCGCCGCTATATCGGCATTGAGTTAAACCCCGACTATTGCACCCTTGCAAAACAGCGGATTGGAGGTGATGAAGATTGAGCAAGGAACTGAAAGCCCCCGACAAGGTAACGCAAAAAATGACCCGCGACGGGGCGATTGCGGAAAACCTCACGACGGGCGAAACAACGAGTATCAGCGAAAGACCGCCGGAAGAAAACTATTCAGCCCCCGCAGGCGTGGCAGCGGAAAAGGTTGTGCAGCATATCGGCGCAGAGATTGAGCGACACGCAGCAAAAGGCGCGGAGAAAAAAGCCCTTGACGCGACGCAGCTTAAAACCCATACTTCCCGCTTGCAGTTTTCCGAAGCGGAACGGGCAACGCCGGAACTTCAAAAGCGATCAAAGAAATCGGATAAGGCGGCTGACTGTTTAGACGCAGCGCGGGCAGCTATCCCCAAGCAGACCAAAATCAAGAAAGAGCGCGTTTTTGACGAAGCGAAAGGCAAGGCAAAGACGCGCCTTGCTTTTGAAAAGACGGATAAGCCCCCAAACGGCAAGTTGCGGCATAACCCCTTGTCCCGTCCGGCACAGGAATTGAACAGCACCGTACATGGGAAAATCTACGAGGTAGAGAAAGAAAACGTCGGTGTGGAAAGCGGACACCGGGTAGAACTTGCCGGAGAGAAAGCGGGCGGCATGGCGGCGCGGGCAGTTAAGGGCGGCATACGCCGCCACAAGCTGAAACCCTACCGGGCAGCGGCAGCAGCGGAAAGACAAGCAGTAAAGGCAAACGCAGATTTCCTCTATCAAAAGGCGTTGCACGATAACCCCGCGCTTGCGCACTCAAACCCCATTTCCCGTTTTTGGCAGAAGCAGCGCATTAAAAAGCAGTATGCAAACGCTGAAAGCGGGCGGCAAGGCGAAAAAAACCGCTGAAGCCACCGCAAAGGCGGCGAAGAAAACCGCGCAGGAAACCAAACGGGCGACGTTCTTTGTTGTCCGGCACTGGAAAGGCTGCTTGCTTGTGGGCGGGATTGCCTTTATCGTGCTGCTGCTTTTCGGCGGGCTGTCCTCTTGCTCCCTCTTTGGCGGCAACAGCGGCAGCGGCTTGATTGCGTCGTCCTATCTCTCCGAGGACGCGGATATAACGGGCGCGGAAAGCGCGTATGCCGCTATGGAAGCCGAGTTACAAGATATGCTGGACAATATCGAAAGCGAATACCCCGGCTATGACGAATACCGGGTAACGGCTGACGAGATCGAGCATGACCCCTATGTGCTAATTTCTATCCTCTCCGCGTGGCATGAGGGCGTGTTTACCCTTGACGAAGTGCAAAGCACCCTTGAAATGCTTTTTGAGAAACAGTATATCTTGACCGTTAAGAGGAAGTACGAGGTACGCTACCGCACCGAAACGAGGACGGACAGCGAGGGCAACGAATATGAGGTTGAAGTACCCTACAACTATTACATTCTCCATGTGGATTTGGAAAACTTCAACCTTTCCCATGTCCCGTCTACATCATGGGCGAAGAACAGCTATCCATGTACGCTATGTATATGTCGTCGCTGGGAACAGACCCGATTTGTTCCCGCAATCCGGCTATGTGTCTAAATACTATGAAAACCCGCCAGCGGATTATGAAATCCCGCCCGCCTATCTGGAAGATGAAAAGTTTGCGCGGCTCATGGAGGAAGCAGATAAAGTACGTCGGCTTTCCCTATGTGTGGGGCGGCAGCACCCCGGAAACCTCTTTTGATTGCAGCGGCTTTGTGAGTTATGTATTGACGAACAGCGGCCTATACAATACGGGCAGACTTGGGGCGCAAGGGCTTTACAACATCTCAACCCCTGTTTCTAACCCGCAGCCGGGGGATTTGGTGTTCTTTACGGGTACATATGACACACCGGGGGTATCTCATGTGGGTATCTACGTTGGCGAGGACGGGGACGGAAGCCCCGTCATGCTGCATTGTGGCGACCCGATACAATACGCAAAACTTGATACAAGCTATTGGCAATCCCATTTTTACGCCTATGGGCGGCTACATTACAACTGACTTTGAAAGGAGTTTATTTCTATGGCAAACACGAAACTTGACCGTATCGAAAGGGATATTGAGAAAACGAGGGCGAAAGTCCTTGAATACCAAAAAAGGCTGACCGTATCGAAAGGGATATTGAGAAAACGAGGGCATTTCTATGGCAAACACGAAAATCGACCTTGAACAGCGAAAAAGAAGCTGAAAGACCTTGAAGCGCAGAAAGTCGAGGAAGAAAACGCGCAGATCGTGCAAATGGTAAAGGCGGTACACCTTGACGGGACGCAGCTTGCCGCGTTCCTCTCCGCTTACGCCAGCGGCGAATTGCTTGCCACAGCCGGACGCAGACTACACCGACGAACAGGAGGAAACCGAAGATGAAGCATAAAAAACTGTTCCGCAGCGTTACCGCTTTGCTTGCCGCCCTTGTACTCATGGGCGGCTTTTCTGTTACCGCTTTTGCGGGCGGCGGTGATGTGAGCGACGAGCCGCCTACCCCCGTAACCGAAACCGAGCCGGAAGAAACGACGGGCGGCTATGAGCCGCAGCCCTTAACGCCGGAGGGCAACATGAGCCTTGTGGACGATATAACGGGCGAAGCGTCCGGCGACAAACAGTTTATCACCGTCGTTACCAAAAGCGGCAACTATTTTTACATCATCATTGACCGCGCCGAGGACGGGGAAAACACCGTCCATTTCCTTAACCAAGTTGACGAAAAAGACCTTTAACCGCAGCTTATGGAGGACGGGCAGACCGAAGCCCCCGCTTGTAGCTGCACCGATAAATGCGTTGCCGGAAGCGTCAACACCGCTTGTCCGGTTTGCAGCGTCAACATGAGCGAGTGCGCGGGTGTGGAAGCCGAGCCGGAGCCGGAAGAAACCGAGCAGCGGAGCCGGAGGAAGAAAAAGGCGGCGGCATGGTGCTATTCTGCTTGTCGTGCTGCTTCTTGCCGCAGCGGGCGGCGGCGCGTTCTACTACTTTAAGATTATGAAGCCCAAAAAGGACGCGGCGAAAGGCAGCAGCAGCCTTGACGACCTTGATTTTGACGAGGACGACGAGGAAACGGAAGTAGTCGAAACCGAACAGACCGAGCAGGAGGACGATAATCTATGAAACTTGTAATTGCAGAAAAACCGAGCGTCGGGGCGGCGATTGCCGCCGTATGGGCGCGAATGAAAAGCGCAGCGGATATTTTGAGGGCGGCGGCTACCTTGTGTCGTGGTGTATCGGGCATTTGATTAGCCTTGCAGACGCGGCGACCTACAATGAACAATTCCGTAAATGGAAGTACGACGATCTTCCCATTGTCCCGCAGGAGTGGCAGTTTATCGTTGCCAGCGGCAAGGAGCAGCAGTTTTCCATACTCAAAGACCTTATGCACCGCAGCGACGTTTCCGAGATTATCAATGCGTGCGACAGCGGGCGCGAGGGGGAACTCATTTTTCGCTTTGTCTATGAACAGGCGAATTGCAAAAAGCCCTTTTCCCGCCTTTGGATTAGCAGCATGGAAGCAAGTGCAATCCGCGAGGGCTTTTCAAATCTCAAAGACGGGCGCGGCTATGACAACCTCTATCAATCCGCGCTTTGCAGAGCAAAGGCCGATTGGCTCATTGGCATTAACGCGACCCGCCTTTTCTCTATCCTCTACCATAAAACATTGAATGTCGGCAGAGTGCAAACGCCCACCCTTGCTATGCTGGTAAACCGCGACTATGCAATCAGCAGCTTTAAGAAAGAGAAATATCATGTCGTCCGGCTGGACGTTGGCGGCGTTGCCGCCCTTTCCGAAAGGCAGGACGACGAAGCGGCGGCGCGGCAGATGAAAGCGGCTTGCGAGAAATCGCAGCCGTTTGTACTTCCCTTAAAAAAAGAGAAAAAGACCGCAGCCCCGCCGAAGCTGTTTGACCTTACCGCCTTGCAGCGGGAAGCTAACCGCCTGTATGGGTTTACGGCGAAACAGACCCTTGACTATGCGCAAGCCCTCTATGAAAAGCGGCTTTTGACCTATCCCCGCACCGACAGCAAATATATCACTTCCGATATGGAGGGCAGCACAAAGGAACTTATCACCGGCCTTTGCGCTGCTCTCCCCTTTATGCGGGCGTGAAGCTGCAAGCAGACCTTACGAGGATTTGCGACAACAGCAAAGTAACCGACCATCACGCTATTTTGCCGACAGCGGAGTTTGTGAAAGCGGGCTTTTCTTCCCTTGCCGAAAGTGAGACAAAGCTAATGACCCTTGTGTGCGCGAAGCTGCTTTGCGCCGCAGCCGCGCCCTATGAGTATGAAGCGGTTACGGCGGTTTTCACTTGCGGCGGCTATACCTTTACCGCAAAGGGCAAGACGACGCTTTGCGAGGGTTGGCGTGAGATTGAAAAGCTGTCCCGCGCCGCGTCCGAGGAACAGGACGAGGACGCAGAGCCGGAAGCCGTTTTACCCCCGCTTGCCGAGGGGCAGACCTTTGACAATCCGGCAGCGGAGATCTCCGAACGTTACACGCAGCCCCCAAAGGCATTTACCGAAGATACGCTTACTTTCCGCTATGGAGAGTGCGGGCAAGAGACACGCCGGAGGACGCGGAGCGCAAAGGGTTAGGCACTACCGCAACGCGGGCGGGTATCATTGAAAAACTCATTAGTGCGGGCTTTGCCGAGCGCAAGGGCAAAAAGCTAATCCCCACAAAGGACGGGTATAACCTTGTCGCTATTCTGCCCGACAGCCTTACGTCCCCGCAGCTTACGGCAGAATGGGAAACGCGCCTTACCGGGATTGCAAAGGGCAGCGACAGCCCCGCCGACTTCATGCGCGGCATTGAGGAAATGACAGCGGGGCTTGTCAAAACCTATTCCGCGATTTCCGAAGATAAAGCGAAACTGTTTACCCCGCAGCGGGAAGCAATCGGCACTTGCCCCCGTTGCGGCGCGGCGGTTTATGAGGGCAAGAAAAACTTTTACTGCTCCGACAGGGCTTGCAGCTTTGTCATGTGGAAGAATGACCGCTTTTTTGAGCAGCGCAAAAAGGCTTTCACAAAGGCGATTGCCGCCGCCCTTTTGAAAGACGGAAAGGTAAAAATCAAAGGTATGTACTCGACCAAGACGGGAAAGACCTTTGACGGAGTTGTGCTGCTTGCCGACACAGGCGGCAAGTATGTAAACTTCCGCGTCGAGCAGAACCGAAAATGATTAGGCTTGATGAAAAGCAATACCGCGCCGTAAAGAAAATGACCCGCGCCGCTTGTGCAAACAACGATTGCGGGAATTGTCTGCTGCTGGACGACGGGGAAACTTGCGTTTGTGTGCAGAGTATCAGCTATTCGCTGTTATGCCGTTATTTCCGCGAAGCGGTTTTACCCGCAGACAGGCAGCTATGCGAACAGATCACCCGCAGCGGGGAAACCGATTTGAAGCGTTGCGCGGTATGCGGCAGCACGTTTGCGGCGGGCAGCAACCGGGCGAAATACTGCCCCGATTGCGCGGCAAAGATACGCCGCAGACAGAAAGCGGAAAGCGAGAGAAACAGGCGTTTACGGATAAACAACTACATAGCAAGCACAGCAAACGAGTACCCGTTTGCGAGAAATGCCCGCGCTTCCCATAGAGAGCGCGGGCATTTTGCTTGTTGGGATAGTCCCAAACCCTTATATGACCGAGAAAGGACGTGATGAAAGAATATGCCGTATTCCTCATACGACCATGACAAATTAGAAGCCGCCGAAACCATGCGGATAGAACGCCGGATATATTTTGAAGCAAAGGACGGGGATATTGCCCCCTATGTTTCCTTGCCGATTGCGCAGCTACTTTCCATGCGCAGCGAAAGCGCGGCGGCAGAACAGGCGATTTTTGACGACCTTAAAGAACGCGCCGCCGCATGGGAAGAACAGGCGGGAAGAACGCTTTTGCTGGATAAAACACTTGAATATGTGAGAACGCCGCACGTCCAGCACACCGCTAACGAGTGGCAGACCACCGAGCATAACCGCCATATTCGCAGCAACCGGGTATATCAGATGAATTACCACATTTACGAGAACACCCGTTACGACAAAGAAGCGCAGAAATCTATCCCGTATTCATGGACGCTTACATGGAGCGTGCGCACCAACAGCCCAAGCAGAACCCAAGCGAAGATTGCCGGACAAGATAGAAAGGTTTTCACCGACAAGGCAGCTATGGAAAAGTATCTGAATGGGCGTATCAAAGCGTATGACCGCTTGTTTACGGAAATCTCCCCGCCTATCCCGCAGGAGTACGCCGACTATTTCAAAGTAAACGGTATGCTCATGCCGGACTACACCATAGAGGGCGAAGAACCCCCGCAGCAGCAACAGGCGGCAGCTATCCCCGAAAATACCGGGCAGGAAAAGGAGCGTGAACACATGAGCGAACAGTTTTCTATTATGATAGGCAACCGCAGCCGCTTTGAAGCGGGCGACCCAAGCGGCTATTGGCTGGATATGCCCGCCACAAAGGAGCAGTTGCACGAAGCTATGCGGAACGTCGGCATTACCGCCGACAACCCGCAGGATTTTTCCATTCGCGGCTATTCCGACGACCCGGAGAAACATATTGCCTTGCCTTATGAAATGGTATGCGCCGCCGACGTGGACGAACTCAATTTTCTTGCGGCGCGGCTCGAACAGCTTGACCCCGCCGAGGTTGGCAAGCTGAACGCAGCTTTGCAGCAGAAAAACGGGCTTGCAAATATTGGACAGGTAATTGACTTCACCTACAACGTGGATTTTTACGTCCATATCCCCGAAGTACATAACTACCACGATTTGGGCGACTATTACTTAAATCAATCCGGCATGGTACAAATGCCCGAAGAATGGAAAGGCGGCATTGACCTTTCTACTTTTGGCAGGAACGCTGCCGCGCAGGAAAAAGGCGCGTTTACCGAGTACGGCTATATCGTGGAAAGCGGCGACGAGTGGGAACGGCAGTTTGAGGGGCGCGAAGTGCCGGAAGAATACCGCATTATGAGTTACCCGCAGCCGGAGCGCGGCGAACAGGACAAAGCCTATATGGACGCAGCCGAAACGCAGCAAGCAGACGCACAGGCCGCAGAGCCGCAGCAGCCCCGCCCCGTCGTCCCCATTATCCTTACTTCCGAAAAGCCCGCCGAAAAGGTAAAGGAGATCACCGCGCGTTTGGAACAGGGCGTACAGGCGATTTTTGACAGCGACCGCTACAAAGAGTTTCTAACCGCTATGTCAAAGTTTCACGATTACAGCTTGAATAACACTATCCTAATTGCCATGCAGGGCGGCAATTTGGTAAATGGGCTTCCGACAATGGCAGAAAGGAGTTTGACCGCCATGTAAAAAGCGGCGAGAAAGGTATTAAAATCTTTGCCCCCGCGCCCTACAAGGTGAAAAAGCTGGTTGATAAAATCGACCCCGAAACGAGAAAGCCCATGCTTGACCGCGAGGGAAAAGTGGTAAAGGAAGAAAAGGAAATCACCGTCCCCGCCTTTAAGGTTATAACCGTCTTTGATATTTCGCAGACCGAGGGCAAGGAGTTTCCCGACCTTTCCGTTAAACCGCTGCTTGCCGATGTGGAGCAGTACGAGGATTTTTTCGCCGCCCTTGAAAAAGCGTCCCCCGTCCCGATTGCATTTGAGCAGATCACAAACGGCGCAAATGGGTATTTCAGTTTGACCGACAAGCGTATTGCAATCAAAGAGGGCGTGAGTGAATTACAGGCGGTAAAGACCGCCATTCACGAAATCGCCCATGCGAAGCTGCACGACGTAGACTTAAACGCCCCGCCGGAGCAGCAAAACCGCGTTGACCGCCATACCTGCGAGGTAGAAGCGGAAAGCGTCGCTTATACGGTTTGCCAGCATTTCGGCCTTGATACTTCCGATTACTCTTTCGGCTATGTGGCTGGTTGGAGCAGCGGCAAGGAAATGACCGAGTTAAAAGCGTCCCTTGAAACAATACAGACCACCGCAAAGGAACTCATTACCGAGATTGAGGGGCATTTTACCGAGTTGCAGCAGCAGCGGCAAGCCGAGCAGGAGCAGGGCGATACCTTTTCCATTTATCAGTTAAAGCGCGGGGACGAAACAAGGGACTTGCGCTTTGAGCCTTATGACCGTCTGCAAGCGGCTGGACTTACCATTGACCGGGTAAATTATGAACTCGTCTATACTGCACCGCTTACAAAGGATATGACGCTGGGCGACATTTGGGAAAGGTTTAATATCGACCACCCCGCCGACTTTAAGGGGCATAGCCTTTCCGTTTCCGACATTGTTGTGCTTCATCAGAACGACGAGGACACCGCCCACTATGTAGACAGTATCGGTTTTCAGCAAGTGCCGGAGTTTTTGCAGGAGCAGCAGACCCCCGTATTTGACAAGCTGCCGCCCGAACAGCAGCAAGCCTTGTCCGACACCGTACAAGACACTTTGCAAATGCTGGTTGACGCAGACAAGCGGATTTATGGCGACGTTACGGGCAAGACCCTTGAAGCAATCGCGGCGCAAGGATATTCCTACAAGGACGGGCAGCTTGAAAAGCAGCAGCCGGAAGCGACCCCCGACAGCCTTTTGACGGGTGAAACCGTCAGAACGCCGAGGGGCAATTTTCATATTACCGATATGAGCCGTGAACAGATCGAAGCGGCGGGCTTTGGTTTTCATCATGCGTCGGAGGACGGGAAGTATCTCATTATGGGAAATGGCACACAGGCTTATGCCATAGCCGCCGAGCAGCCGCAGCGGGATAATCCCTTAAAGCACGTCGAGGACACCATAGAGCAGAACGACAACAATTTTGACGGGCTTATCAATAATACGCCGCAAACGCCCACCGTCGCGGATTTTGAGCAGCGGGCAAAGGCGGGGGAAGCGATTTCCGTTACCGACCTTGCAAAAGCGGTAAAAGCCGAGAAACGGGAACAGCCGCAGAAAAAACCGTCCATTTTGAAGAAGCTGGACGAATACAAGAAACAGGCGGCGCAGCAGCCGAAAGATAAACAGAAAGAGCATAAAAAGGATTTGGAGGTTTGATAGCATGAATACCCGCTTTACCATTGAGGAAGAAAACATTGTT
>VOFE01000743.1_pt1 | contig 56001 bp, 76 predicted proteins | sample 5384071 | NCBI WGS metagenome assembly VOFE01 (sample SAMN12384724, study PRJNA508395) | human gut metagenome | isolation source: healthy gut D | host: Homo sapiens
CGTCACGAACTCGCCGGATACCAGCATGTTGTTGTCCTCCAGGTAGTTGACGCCCGTCTTCAGGTGGAGCACCTCTTCCAGCTTCACCTCGGAGCAGGTCATGTCGTACTTGGCCAGGATCTCTGTCAGCTGTCTGATGCCTTCCTCGTTGGTCCTTGCGGATCTTCCAACATAGAAGTGATCGCCCACCATCATGACGTCGCCGCCTTCCAGAGTGCCAGGGGCCTTGATGTATTCGATCTGGTCGTCAGAGAAGAACTTCTTCACTGCGCCGATGATCTCGTCCTTCTCACCGTTTCTGGCCGACGATGACTTCCTCCATGCCGGAGCCGAGGTCGCGGAAAATCTGGATCGCGCCTTCCTGCGCAATCTGCTCCATACCCTTGATGAACTGCTTGCGCTTCATCGTGTCTACCTGCGTCACGCGCGCGAAATGCTCCGGCGCAAAGGTCGGGATGCCCGCATACTGCACATGCTTTTGCCGGTGCAGAGCGTGTCGCCGATGGAAAAGACACCCGGATCGAACAGGCCGATGATGTCGCCCGCATAGGCCTCGCTGACGATGGCGCGGTCGTCGGCCATCAGGCTGGTGCCGGTGGGCTTGATATTTTTGCCCTCCTGCACGTGGAACGCCTCCATGCCGCGCTCAAACTTGCCGGAGCAGATGCGCAAAAACGCGATGCGGTCGCGGTGGTTTTTGTTCATGTTGGCCTGAATCTTGAAGATGAAGCCGCTGAACTGCTCGCTGCACGGGTCAACCAGCTCGCCGGACGCGCTGTCCTTGCGGGGGCAGCGGGGTGGGGGTCAAGCGCAGGAACTCCTTCAGGAACGGCTCGACGCCGAAGTTCGTCAGCGCCGACCCGAAGAACGGGGGACAGCTCGCCGTGCTGCACGGCGGCGAGGTCAAATTCCTCGGCAGCGCCGTCCAGCAGTTCAATGTCCTCGGCCAGCTTCTCGTGGTTGGCAGCGCCGATCAGCTCGTCTAGGCGGGCGTCGCCCAGCTCGGCCTCGACCTCGGCGACCTTCTTGGTGGCGTTGGCGTGGCCGTCGCCCTCGAAGGCCAGCACCCGCTTGGCGTTGCGGTCGTAGACGCCCTTTGAAGTCTTTTTGCCGCAGCTGATGGGGCCAGTTCATCGGGTAGGTCTTGATGCCGAGGATCTCCTCAATATTTTCCATCAGCTCGAAGGGGTCGCGCCTCGCGATCCATCTTGTTGGGATGCCTCGATGGGCGGAAGGGAACTTGCAAGCGCATAGGGAAAGAACAGGAAATACCGGTCATAATCGGTGACCGGCGATGGTGGCGAGGGGGTGTTCCTATAGTTCTGTCAAAGGGTCGCCCTTTCGATGGGCGTTTTGGCAATGCTGACGCAGGCCCTGCCGGGCCGCAATCTCCGCCGGCCCATGCGTCAAATCTTTCGCTACCGAAGTTCATCGATGGCTTATCTCAGGCCGTAATGGATCCCCTTGTCGCTCTGCTGCCCTAATCGGGCCGATTGTCCGCGCCCTCGCAATCCCGCTGCCATCGCGCAGGTCTTAGAGATCGTGCCGCGCCCGCTCATACTCGTGAGCGCGGTATCATCATCAGCGACGCCGGTCATCACCCAAATCTCTTTCGCCGCCGAGCCCGCACTCGGATTCGGGCTCGGCGCGATGGCGTGCGAGGCGCAGGAGCTTGAGCCTACCCTTGACGCGGCGGTATACGATAGGGTCATCGAATCCGAAGACCCGCTTGCCGTTTACTTCCATGGTCTCGACGACCTCAAAGCGCGTCGTTGGAAAACCTCTCGAAAAGGCGGAACTTCATTGTCGGCGTGAACATGGAGTCAGACCCTCCCTCCCATATGCCGTCGCGCTCGCGTAGAGCGCCGGCGCAAATTTGCAGGATTTCTTGAGGGAAGCGTACTGCGCGGGCACCATGGTTCTATACGAGAGGGTGCGCTTGTCGTTGCCCTCCGGGGCATCGTAGGAGGTCAGCAGAATGCCACCCTGCTCTTCTGTGAACAGGAACAGGTGCGGCGACGAAGAGCTTTTCCCATCAATCTCGTAGTAGCTCTCCTCGACCATGAACACGCCGGAAAAATCTGCCGGAAGGTTCAAAATCTTGTCGTTACATGCGGTGTTGACGTGTCTGGCAAGAGGGAAAGGCTCTCCGGCCGCCTTCTTCGCCTCGAACTGCTCACGGTTGTCGAAGCTCCCCAGGAGAAGCCCCATGAAGTCATCCAGCTTTGACATTGTTCACTATTTCCTTTCCGATTGACAGGGGAATACGTCAATTCGTCGGTCAAGGATAGCCCTGGTTCTAGACGTCTGCGAAAACGTTACGGCAACCGCACGTTGGCTTCAAATAACGCCTATGAAAGACCGACGGGTTTGGCGGGTTAGTTGGGCAACTGACAGCCGAGTCGGCGCCGTCTCTCAATCCGCCAGCACGTCGAAGCCGAGCGACTTGATGCTGCAGGCGTAGCCATGCGTGAAAAAGACTCGGCCACAACAGTTCCAGAATCGTCGTCTACCCAGGCGTCTTGCGAAGGAAAACCACGCGCTAGGAAGCGCAAGGAGGAACCATATGTATATCCCGGACAGCTATCTCGATGAGCTTATCGCCTCCGACATCCCCAGCGGGATCGACCTGACCACGCATGTCCTGGGCATCGGCGGGCAGCCGGGCCGCATGGAGTACTACACGCGCGACGCGGCCCCTGCTTTGCGGGACCGAGGAGGCCGCCCGCATCTTCGGCCGCTTCGGCTGCACGGTGGCCGAAATGCTTCCCAGCGGCACCATCTTTCGCGCCCGGCGACGCGTTCATGACCGTTGAGGGGCCCTGCGGCCGGCCTGCATATGGGCTGGAAGATCTGCCTCAACATCTTCGAGTACTATTGCGCGCTTGCCACCAAGGCCAGGCAGATGGTGGATGCCGTGCATGCCGTGAACCCGCTGTAGGGGAGCGTTGCCCCCCGGCCGAGCGTTGAGCGCAGCCGCCGGCTTGTCGGGCTGCGCTTTCGGGTCGCGGTTCAGCTTGACGCCGCCTCGCGCGGCGCCAGGGCCCTTTTGCAGCGTTTCGTCGTATTCGAAATCGAAATCGGATTCCACGGTGATGCCGCCGCCGACGCCGAGCGATGTCCTTTTCCCTTCTCGTACGATGGTTCGGATCGCGATGTTCAGGTCGCAGTCGCCGGTATCCGAGAAGTATCCGATGCTGCCCGTGTACAAGCCCCTGCTCGATCGTTCGAGCTCGTCGATGATCTGCATCGCGCGGATCTTCGGGGCGCCCGTGATGGAGCCTCCGGGAAACGCCGCCTGCACCGCGTCCACGGCGCACCGGTCTTCCCTGAGAGCGCCTTCGACGGTTGCCACAAGATGAAAGACCGTCGGATAGGCCTCGACCGAGAATCTGCCTGCGGTCTTGATGGAGCCCGGCTCGCAGGTGATCGACAGGTCGTTCCTTTCCAGATCGACGATCATCGTCAACTCGCTGAGATCCTTCTCGCTGCAGGCGAGCTCTTCGCGGTACGCAAGGTCCTCGGCAGGCGTGCGCCCGCGCGGGCGTGTGCCCTTTATCGGGCGCGTGACCGCATGGCCGGAGCGGATCTCCATGAATCGCTCCATGCTCGAGCAGCATATGTCGAGGCCCGGCGCTCGCAGGTAAGCGGAGAAGGGCGCGGGGTTGTAGGTGCGCAGATATCGGTAGATGCTGTAGGGGTCTTCGGAGGTTTCAAAGGGAAAGCTGTTGCGTCATGTTCACGACATAGGCGTCCCCGGCGTGCAGGTATTCAACCAGGCGAGCCAACGTGTCCTCGTAGCTTTCGCGCGTGAAGGCAGATGCGAACGGGGCCAGGCTGTTTTTTGCGCGCAGGACGCGAGACGCAAGGGCATCTAGCGATAAGATCATCCGCCCAGGCCGCAGCTTCGTCTGCCGTCATCGTCTTTCCCTTGCAGCAGCAGAACAGAGCTTGCTTCCGAAGGTCCTCGATGATCAGCAGGTCGTAAAGACCATCTTTCGCCTCCGGCATCTCGGAGTTCCGCTCGTGCACGGTCGGGACGCCGCAAAGCTCGCGGCCGAAGTCGTATCCCAGGTACCCTATCGCACCGCCCGTTAGCGGCAGGCGCGGGTCTTTCGTCCCGGCATCGGCTTGCAGATGCTCCTTGACGACGTCGAAGAAGCTGCTTTTCACGGGTTTGCCGTTTACCAGGCACGCCCCATGTTTCTGCTCGATTATGAGATATGGGGAAAAGACCCAGGATCGAATAGCGCCCCCTGGGTGCCGGGCATGGAGGAGTCCAGGAAGGCGAGCCTGTCTGCGTCCCGCGCGCGTTCTACGATATCGGCAAGCGGGCGGTGGCGATTCAAGGGGATGACCGATGTGCTCATCGCGGCTCTCCTCCCTCGACCTTACCTGTCGGCTTCGCAAGCTCGGCGCTTCTTTCCTCGACGGCCTTCTTTCGGCGGTGCTTCTTCTCGGCATAGGCTTGGTTCACCATATGCGACACGTGCCCCGGTTCGAATCTGGTTTCCCCGAGGCGGGTAACGGGCATGGCGCCCATAAGCGAGTTGGTGAGGAACACCTCGCTGGCTGTTGCCAACTCGGACGGCGTGAAGGGGCGCTCGACGGCCCCCGTCAGGTCGATTGCAAGCTGACGCATGATGCCTGGCAGCAATCCGCAGGAAACAGGGGGAGTCACGACTTCCCCTGCGATGACGGCGAAGATGTTCGAGACGGCGCCTTCGGCAACCTCCCCGTGCGCGTTCAGGAACAGCGGTTCGTCGATGCCTCGTTCGCGCGCACGACGCTTCTCGATGATGTTCTCGGCATGGCGAGGCGTCTTCATACGCGTAAGGGAGATGACTCGTTTCTGCGCACGGAACTGAAATCGCAGGAAAATGCGCGTTTTGCGTTCGGGCTTGCATACGGGTTGCGCCTTGTCGAGGCGATGCGGTTGCGATTTGCGACCGTCAGCTTCAGGGCCCATTCGCCTGTTGGGTCAAGTTCTGCGCACGCGCGCAGCGCAAGCGCCCGCAAGTCCGCGTGTGCGGCTTCGATGCCGAAAAACTTCAGCGTCTCCTCCATGCGCGTTAGGTGCTCGTCTAGGAACAGGGGCGTCTGCCCTGATACCGCGATCGTCTCGAAGGCCTATGCCGAAGAAGAAGCCGTCATCCGCGTATGCCCAGCCCTCCTCCGCCCCAGGGGCTATGATCTGCTCATGCGCCTTCATCCGCTGTTCTCCTTCCTTGGGCTTTCATGAAGTTCGCTATCAGCTCGTGCCCATACAGGGTGCGAGCAGCTTCGGGATGGAACTGCACGCCGAATAGCGGCAGCCGTGCATGGCGCAGCGCCATCACCGCGCCGTCGTCGCTGCGCGCATCCACGACCAGGCAGGAGGGGAGGCTCTGCTCGTCTACCACGAGGGAGTGGTAACGCGTCACCGGAAACTGCGCGGGAAGGCCCCGAAACAGCCCGTTCCCGTTCGCGTGAATCGCCGTCACTTTCCGTGCATGGGCCGCTTGCCGCGTATGATCTGCGCGCCGAATGCGGCGGCCAGGACTTGATGGCCCAGGCAGACGCCTAGAAGCGGCATGCGTCGCTCGACTGCCCAACGAACGATTTGGATGCAATGCCCGCAATCCGCCGGGCTTTTGGGCCCGGGCGATATGACGATCCCGTCAAGCGCGCTCTGCGCATCCATCTGCTCGATGCCCTCCAACGAGATCTCGTCGTTTTTCTTTACGACCATATCCGCTCCCAGTTCGGCAAAGTAGCTTGCGAGCATCGCCGTGAAGAGTCGTAGTTGTCGATCATGAGGTACATGAATCCGCCCATCCCAACGTATTTGAAGCGAAAAAAAAGACTGCCGAGGCAAGCCTGTTATGGCTGGCTTCGGCAGTCTTCCTACATTTTCCGTGCAGGGCACACCTTGTGTCGCGTAGTATAACGCGCCCGAAGATTGCGGGCAAGGAATGTGCGGTATGCGGAAGGTCGTCCGATTTGGCCGCAATGTGACAGGAAATCGCCTGCGCGCTACAGGAGCCGGTACGTGCGGCCTTCGTAGTCGATGACGCCTTCTTTGCGCAGCTTCGACAGCTCGTTCGACAACGCGCTGCGGTCGACGCTGAGGGTAGCTTGCCAGCTTGGTTTGGCTGTAGGGGATGGCGAAGGCGCGGGTGCCGGCTTTCTTCTGCTGCTGCGATAGGAAGGCGAGGATCTTGCCCCGTATGGTCTTGGGGGGTCATGGCGATGGCGCGGCGGTTCATGTCAAGGCTGCTTAGCGCCAAGGCGCGCATGAGGTTCGAGGAGATGTGCGCGTGGCAGCCGCACTGCTTGGGGCAAAGGGTGGATGATGCGCTCGGCTTTGAGCAGCACCGCCTCGCAGGCCGAATCTGCCAGCACGTCGATGTCGAGGGCTCCATGCTGCAGGCGTATCCGTGAGCGAAAAGCGAGCCGGGCCCCAAGATGTCCAGGATCGTCGTCTCGCCCCCAGGCGTCCGAGACCTCGATCCTCGCGCGCCCGGACAGGACGATGCCGAGGTGCTCGGTGGGCTGGCCGGCGCGCATGATCCGCTCCTCCCGGCCGAAGGCCCTTCTTCTCGCCCCGAGGCAAGGGCAGCATCAGGTTCGCTTCGCCTTGGGCTATGCCGGCGAAAAGCGTTGAAGAAAGAAGTGGGGATATCAAGCATTGGCTTCACCTGTGGGTTCTACAACAGAAACGTACGAGACACAACAGTATAGTGCAGTCACTTCGAAAATACACCCTTTGATCGAGGAGCGCGAGATGACTGGCGGGAACATGTTCTGCTTCAATGCGAGCAAACGGCGGGGATGCACCGCCTGCACCGGAGCCGCCGGCGTATGCGGCAAGACCGCCGATGCGGCTCGGCTGCAAGACGGCTGACCGGGGCGTTGGTCGCCCTGGCCCGAGCAGAGAGCGGCGGAAGGGGATTCCGAGTCCGACGGGCTTATGCTCGAGGGCATGTTCGCCTGCGTGAGCAACGTCAGCTTCGACCCGAGGCCATCGCCGCCCTCGAGCGCCGCGTTCGCGCCAAGGCCATCGCCCTGGGCGAATTCGATCCGTACGACATGGGCGAGTTGTGGGACGCGCAGGAGGATATCCGCAGCCTGAAGAGCTTGCTGCTCTTCGGCATGCGCGGCGTGGCGGCGTATGCCTACCATGCGCAGGCGCTGGGGAAGTCGGACCCTGCCGTGACGGCGTTCCTGTATGAGGGCATGCGGGCCGTCGGCTCCGACCTGGGCATGGACGAGCTGCTGCCCTTGGTCCTCAAGTGCGGCGAGGTCAACCTGGCCGCCATGGCCGCTTTGGAGGACGCGAACGTCTCCGCCACGGCAGGCCCGAGCCTGCGACGGTTGAGCTCAAAGGTCGAGGCGGGCCCCCTTCATCGTGGTCACCGGCCACGACCTGCACGACCTCAAGAAGCTTTTGGAGCAGGCCGAAGGCCGCGGCGTGAACGTCGTGTACACCCACGGCGAGATGCTCCCCGCGAACGCCTATCCCGAGCTGCGCAAGTATCCGCACCTGAAAGGCAACTACGGCACCGCATGGCACAACCAGCGCAAGGAGTTCAAGGACCTCCCGCGCCGATCCTGTGGACTACCAACTGCCTGCTGAGGCCGGACGGGTCGGTATGCCGACCGCGTGTTCACCACCGGCCCCGTGAGCTTCCCGGGCGCGCATGCCGTCGAGGCGGGCGAAGACGGCGCCAAGGACTCTCGGCCCTTATCGACAAGGCGCTGGAGCTGGGCGGCTGGGACGCTGATCGGACCTTTGCCGGCATCAACGGCGGCACCAGCGTCGCCACCGGCTTCGGCTACGACGCCGTGATGGGCGTCGCTCCGCCGTCATCGATGCGGTCAGGTCCGGCGACATCAGGCGCTTCATCCTGCTGGCGGGCTGCGACGGCGTGCGCAAGGAGCGCAGCTACTACACCGACTTCGCCAAGATGGCCCCCTCCGACTCCGTCATCCTGACCCTTGCCTGCGGCAAATACCGCTTCAACGACCTCGACCTGGGCAGCATCGGCGGCATCCCGCGCCTGCTGGACGTCGGCCAGTGCAACGGCGCCTACGGCGCGATCCAATCATATTTCGCGTTGGCGGATGCCTTCGGCTGCGGCGTGAACGACCTGCCGCTTTCCATGGTGCTTTCCTGGTATGAACAGAAGGCGGTCTGCATCCTGCTCACCCTGCTGCACCTGGGCATCAAGGGCATCTACCTGGGCCCCACGCTTCCGGCGTTCGTGAGCCTGGCGTGCTGCAGGTGCTGGTGGACAACTACGGCATCCGCCCCATATCCACCCCCGAGGCAGACCTTGCCCAGATCATGGGCTAGCCGGCCGATCGTTTCCCTTAGGCGGGATTCGTCCGTTGTCGGGACCGCGACCTGCGTTGTGGTCTCTTCCTTTCAGAGGGTCGCCCTCGTCGTCTGCGCGGTCTTCGGCTGAGCCTATCGTACACCTCCTGGACGCGAATCTCGCCGCCGCGACCCAAACGACCAGCGCGCCCGGGTGCTGCGCGTAAAGCCAGTCGATGGCGTTTTCCCTGCGGGATGGGGGCTGCTTGCCAGGATCTCGCCCGCGCGTGACGACGCACGCCCAGTGCACCGATTTCCCGACGTCGAGCCCCTATGACGATTCTCGGCCTGGTGGGTGGTGCCATGGTGGCGTCTTCCAATCGGTAGGCCGATCGGAAGTCCTCCCCTCGACACCCACATTACCTGGCCGTGGCCCCCGGGCCCGGCAGTTTCCTATCAGTCGTTCGGAGCGGCGAGCGCCTCCGGTGGCAACACCCCCGGCTCCTCGGGGCTTGGCCAAACTGTAGGCCATGCGCCGAATGATCGCCACCGAAGTTCATCGATGGCTTATCTCAGACTGTAATGGTGCAGCAACCGTCCCGCGGGCTGCGGGACGGCTGCCACCGCGCCGAGCACCGTGCCTGCGCGACATGGCCGCCGCGGCCCGCATGCCGTTTAGCGGGTTTCGGCCAGGTAGCGCAGGCGTTCGGCTTCGCGGTTGCGGGCCTCGGATGCGCAGGCGGCGGCGAAGGGGCATTTTCCGGGTCGAGGCATTGCTCGATTGGCACGCTGACCGGGTGGAACAGCACCTGGACGTTCTTGCCGCGGTCGGCAGCCAGACTTTCGAACGCATCCAGAAGCGGCCAATCCACCGTGTCCATAGCGCCCGAGAGCACCACACCGCAGAACAACGGGACCTCGCAGCCTGCTGGCATTTTGCCGCGGTTCTTGCGCCACAGCCACGTGATGAGCGCATCCTTCGCCAGGTTGACAGGAGGCATGTTGCTGCCGGCTGTGCGGTGCGGGCTCAGAGGCTCGATGGGGCAGCGCAGGTGCGTGACCGTGACCCCTAGCTCCGCCACAGCCTGGGAAAGCGCGTCGAACACGGCCGGCACCGCATGCGTATGCTGGTGGCTATCCACGCGCATCGTGCGTTTCATCTGGGGAAACGCGGTCAGGTAACGCTGGATCTGCGCGACGCACTCGCGCTGGAGCTGCTGGCGGAACGCCCAGCGCTGCGCGCCCATCGACAGTTTCAGAAGGCCGACGAAATCGTTGGTGAACGTGCCGCGCTGGTTAACCAGCAGGGGAACTTCCGTAACCGGGGCGCACGGACGGCCCTCGACCAGGTTGAGGTGCAGCGCCATGGCAAGCTTGCCGGACTCCACGTAAGGCCGCGCCATCTCGGCGGCCGCCTCGAAAGCCGGGCTGTTCGCGAAGATGCTGACCGACGACAGCGCGCCCTGGCCGCCGCAAACCTGCGACAGCGAGGATTTCGGCGGCCTGCTGTTCGGTGATGCCGTAATCGTCCGCATGGAACGTGACGCTCATGTTCGCCCCTCTTACCTTATCTACCCGCGGTTATGAAATCCCTAGGGTAGCCCCTGGGTTTTTCTACGCAGGTTATTCCCGCTTGTGCATGCAATGTTAGACTAGCAGCGCATTATGACGACAGGTTTCTAGGCGAAGGCAAAAACAACATGAAGCTCTCACGCGGCGCGCACGTACGTTTATCATCAAGCGCGTTTCATATCCTCCTGCGTGTCGCAGGTGCCGCCTTCCTGCTCGCCGACGCGTTCCATGGCAACGTGTGGTTCGACGAAAGCTACTCGGTGGGAATCGCAAACCACAGCTTCGCCGACATCTGGTATTACAGCTCCGGAGACGTGCATCCCGTGCTGATTTATTGGGCGCTACACGTGTTGAACCTGGTGTTCGGGCAGAACATCACCATATATCGCCTGTTCACCGTGGCGGGCGCCATCGCCATGGCGGTGCTGGGCTACACCCATGTGCGCCGCGACGCCGGCTGGGCGACCGGCGTGCTGTTCAGCTTCTTCGCCCTGTTCACGCCTTATATCTCGCTGATGGCCGTTGAGATCCGCATGTACTCGTGGGCCACGTTCGCCGTGATGCTGTGCTTTATCTACGCCATTCGCATCATCGGCACGCAGTTGGCGACGCCGCCGGCGCGCATCGCGGATGCCGCCCGGGGGCTGAAATGCTGGGCGGGCACGCCGCGACGTTGGTGGATCACATGCTTTGCGTCCAGCTTGGCGTGCGCGTATCTGCATTATTTCGGCGCCATGTCGGCGTTCATGATCAACGTCGTGCTGCTGTTCGCCCTTGGCGCGCGTGCCTGGCGGCATCGCAAAGGCGGCCCCAATCCGCTGTCTGAGCAGGCAGTTCGCGCGGGCGCACCGCTGCGCGTGCTGATCATCGGCTGCGTTGCCCAGGTAGCGCTGTACCTGCCGTGGATCGTCACCGCCGTGACCAGCCAGATGGGCGTGGTAGGTGGCACCTACTGGGCGAAGATCGTGTTCCCGACCACCTATATCGAGCTGGCCACGTACGCGTTTTGACGAGCCCCTTGTCGTTTGCGGCGCGCGGCAGCTACGGTGTGGTGCCGCAGGTGCTCGTGCAGGGCATCGGTTATGCCGCCGCGGTGGTGCTGGCGTTCTTGATCGCGTGGGCCGCCCGCTGGGCCGCATGGCGCATCGGGCTGCATCGCGCAGCGCGCAAGCAGCAGATCGCGGCGGCGAAGGCGCAGCGTGCGGGCGGAGCCGCGAGCGCGACAGCGGCCGCCTACCCCGTGAAACACCTGCGCTTGAAGCGCTTCTACGCGTGGCTCGTGTCCGATCCTATTGCGCCGGTGGTTGCGGCGCTGGTGGTGTACTTCGGCGTCTTCGCCATTTCTTGGACGGCGTCTATGGTCATGAACTCCATGATCTTGTATTACCGCTACTTGTTCGTGGCCATCGGCCCGCTGCTGTTCGCCATTGCGGCGGTGCTGTCGCATGTGCGTACGAAACCGCTGGTGGCAGGCGTGGTAGCAGTCACGCTGGCGGCTTCCGTGATGAATCAGGCGCTACTGGTGCGCGACGACTACGACCCGGCCAACAACGTCCCCATCCAGCAATTCCGCGAGACGGTCAACCGCGTTGCCGACCAGAGCGGCGGCCAGTCGCCCCTGGTGGTTTCCACCGATATCGGCTACATGGGCGTCACGTCGGTCATGTGCCCCGACATCCCGCAAACCTATATGGATTGGCAGAAGGGCAACTGGGACCGTGCGTACATGGCGTATTCGCCCACGCTTGTCAGCAAGATGAGCTGGGAGATCATCTTCGACAACTTCCACGGCACGTTCATCTGCCTGGGCCAGGCGCAAAACAACAGCCTGCCGCGAGACATTTCCGACCTCAGCCAAAAAGACGGCTTCAACCTAGTGGAATACCACACCTACTACCGTCCCTACGAACGCACCTGGATGACCATCGCCGTGATGACCAAGTCGTAGGCGAGCAGCATTGCGTGTCGCAACTGATGGTTGGCTGGGCATACCAAAACGGCCTTATTTTCGCACAGAATGGCGAAAATAAGGCCTTAATATAACCAAACTTGGCGAAAATAAGGACATAACATCGATATTGAGGTTGATGGTTTTGGATATGGGCGGGAATCGGGTTATATAACGGAGCTGGGCAAGAGATCGTCGCAATCGTTGGCTTGAAGACCGGGAAGCGTCCCAGTCATCGTCAAAGGTTGTGCGAACGCGTGCTTTCGTGTTTGGGAGGGTGTGGCGAAGTTGGGGCGCTTTGGGGCTTGGGCGATGGTTGGCTGGCCATTTGTTATCATGATGCGTTGGAATCGATGCAGGTCCTTGGTCGCGTTCGCGCTTTCGGCGCGGTTGCGGCCAAGGCGCTATATATGCAAGGAAGTTGGTACCTATGGCGTTTATGCTGGGCTGCGAGAAAGTGCGCGTGGATTTCCCCACGAAAACGGTGTTCGAAAGCGTGTCGCTTGGCGTTGACGAGGGGCGACCGCATTGGCATCGTGGGCCGGAACGGCGACGGGAAGTCAACGCTGCTGTCGGTGATGGCGGGCATGCTCGAGCCCGACGAGGGCCGCGTGCTGCGCAACGGCGCCGTGCGCGTAGGCGTGTTGGGACAGTTCGACAAGCTGAATGACGACAACACCGTCGAGCGCGCCGTGGTGGGCGATATCCCCGAATACGAGTGGGCCGGCGACGCGCGCATCCGCGACATCATCGCGGGCCTTGCCAGCGACATCCCTTGGGATGCGAAGGTGGGCACGCTGTCCGGCGGGCAGCGCCGCCGGGTGGACCTTGCGCGGCTGCTCATCGGCGACTGGGACGTGCTGGCACTTGACGAGCCAACGAACCATCTGGACGTTCGCGCCATCACCTGGCTGGCGAACCATCTGAAGAACCGCTGGCGCGCGCCGGTCAGGGCGCATTGCTGGTGGTCACGCACGACCGCTGGTTCCTGGACGAGGTCTGCACCAGCATGTGGGAGGTCCACGACCGCGTGGTCGACCCGTTCGAGGGCGGCTTCTCGGCCTACATCATGCAGCGCGTGGAGCGCGACCGTTTGGCGGCGCTGGCCGAGCAGAAGCGTCAGAACGACCTGCGCCCGCGAGCTGGCCTGGTTGGCGCGCGGGCCCGAAGGCTCGCGGCACCAAGCCCAAGTTTCGCGTGGACGCCGCTCGCGAGCTCATCGCCGACGTACCGCCTGTACGTGACGAGCTGGAGCTCAAGCGCATGGCCATGGCGCGCCTGGGCAAGCAGGTGGTGGACTTGGAGCACGTGACCGTGCGCTTCAACGGCAAGCCCCGCGCCCGTGCTCGACGGTGTGGACTGGATCATCGGCCCCGGCGACCGCTACGGCATCGTCGGCGCCAACGGCGCGGGCAAAACCACGCTTTTGAAGGTGATCCAGGGTGTGCAGACGCCCACGTCGGGCTTCGTGAAGATCGGTAAAACGGTGAAGTTCGCGGTGCTGTCGCAGCATCTGGACGACCTCACCCGCTTCGGCGATGATCGCGTTCGTCAGGTGATCAGCAACTACACGCGCCGCATGATGCTCGACGGCAAGGGAGATGACGCCTGCGCAGCTGCTGGAGAAGCTGGGCTTCTCGCGTGCCGACCTTAACGAGCCGGTGTGCGACCTGTCCGGCGGTCAAAAGCGCCGTTTGGCTCTTATGCTCATCTTGCTTGACGAGCCCAACGTGCTCATCCTGGACGAGCCGGGCAACGACATGGACACCGACATGCTGGCCGCCATCGAGGAGCTGTTAGACGCATGGCCGGGCACGCTGCTTTTGGTCACGCACGACCGCTTCCTGATGGAACGCGTCACCGATCATCAATTCGCCCTGGTAGATGGCCATATCTGCCACTTGCCGCGCGGCGTTGAGGAGTACCTGGAGATGTCAGCGCGTGCACCGAAGCCGGTTGCGCACGCCAAGGTGCCGCAGGGCACAGCGGCAAAGCGAAACCGCGAAGGATGCTGCTGCCGGCGACGGCCCGCAGCTTTCCGGCGGCGAAATCCGCGAGCTGAAGAAGCGCATGCGCAGCTGCGAGAACAAGACGAACACGCTGCGCGGCAGATCGAGCAGGCGCAAGCCGACATGGCAGCCGCCGACCCGTCCGATTTCGAGGCGCTTGGCAAGTTCAGCAGCAGATCAACGACTTTCAAGCCCAAATCGACGAGCTCGATGAGCAATGGCTCGAGGCCGCGGAGGCGCTAGGGGAGTAGAGAGCAGCAGTTTTGCGTTTTCGCACGATGAACGCCCTTCGCATGAACTGAGAACAGAGGGGTGCTCACCGTCCCCGTTCATGCGATGGAGCTGCTCGAGCACGCCTTCGCCCCCTGCTTCCTCGGCAGAAACCGGGAAAGCGAAAAGGGCGGGAAAGAGTCAGCTTTCTGACAAGCTCGAACGCACCTCCGTCTCCTCCTCAAGCGCCATAGCACGCAAAAGCGCCTCGGACCGCAGATGCCCGAGGCGCTTTCGTTTATCCCACCGGAGAGGTCCGGATAGAATCGTAAATAGGTTACGGGCGCAGGCCCATGCCGCCTTCCAGTGTGATGGTCTCGCCGTTCATGAACTTGAAGTCGGGGCCGCACAGCTGCACGACGGCACGGCCGATCTCGGTCTCGACGTTGCCGTAGTGGCCCATCGGAGGCATGTGCACGTTGGCCTCGTAGGCCTCAGGGTACTGCTCCTTGAAGTTCTCGAGCGCAGCGGTCCAGGCGAGCGGGCAAACCACGTTGGCGTTGATGCCGTCGGGGCCCCACTCGGTGGCGGCGACGCGGGTCAAGCCGCGGATGCCCTCCTTGGCGGCGGCGTAGGCGCACTGGCCGTAGTTGCCGAACAGACCGGCGCCGGAGGCGAAGTTCACCACGGAGCCCTTCGTCTCCTTCAGGTGCGGGTAGCATGCCTGCATGTAATAGAAGGCAGCGTACAGGCCGGAATAAAGGGCCAGGTCGAACTGGTCGGTGGTGTGGTCGGCCAGCGTCACGCCGGAAGCGGAGGCCTGGGCGTTGTTCACCAGCACGTCGATGCGCCCGAACTCGGCCATAACCTGGTCGACGGCGGCTTGCACAACGGCCTGGTTATCAGCCTGGGCGTTCACGTCGGCCTGGATGGGCAGCACGCGGATGCCGAACTCGCTCTCAAGACGCTCCTTGGCGGCTTCGAGCTTCTTCACGTTACGGCCGGTGATGGCAAGGTTTGCGCCCTCTTTGGCGAAGGCGGTGGCGATGCCGAACCCGATGGAGCCCGCGGAACCGTCCTTCAACCCCGCAAAGCCAGCTCCGGTGATGATGATGGTTTTCCGGTGAAGTAACCCATGTTCGTCTCCCGTCTTCGTGTGTCCTTGGCATACATGCAAATGGCCACAACAGCCAAGGAATCGTTGCGGCCGGATTCAATGAGCAACAAAAGTGTAATCGGTATTTGGTTTGGTCAAAAGAACCAAAACAGTGATAGTTTTACGTACCAGATAGACCAGTTATACCAGTTCGTTCAACCGCCCAAACCGGCCGTTCCCGCTGCAAGCGCACCGAAAAACGCGCTTTTGCGGCCGTACGCGAAAGGATCAGCCCATGTCGGCATCTCAGCAGGCAGGTATGCTTACGTACGATTTGCCATTTCGCGCGGCACCAGTTCGCTTTACGAATTCCTATACCAGTCAATTCGCGAGGACATCGCGCGCGGCCGAATCCCCTGCGGGACGAAGCTGCCGTCCAAACGCAACCTTGCCCAGCATCTCGATATCGGCGTTGCAACGGTCACAGCGGCATACGACCAGCTGATCACGGAAGGGTTCGTGCGCACCGAACAACGCCGCGGCTATTTCGTGGAGGACGTCTCAGAGTTCCGGTGTAAACCGGTTACACCCCAGGTCAAAGATTCGAGTAGCGAAGATGGAACGAGCGTCGGCGCCGAATGTGGTGCGCAGGATGCAGCAGCAGGCGTTTTTGCTGCGCACGGCGCCCAGGATGCGAGATTCGATGACGCTTCGGCAGGACGCAACAGCAGACATCGCGGAACCGCCAGGAGCTCCGCCGACACCGCTGGCGACGCCCCGCCGCCGAAACCCCGCACGCTATCGAGCGGGCCCGCGACCCGGAATACTTCGTCGACCTGAAAGCTAACCGTACCAGCGTATCGTTGTTCCCGGCTACAGTGTGGGGGCGCTATATGCGCGAGGCGCTTTCGCTTCCCAGCGACAACCTGCTGCGGTCGATCCCGTTCAACGGCCTGCCCGAGCTGCGCCGCGCCATCGCGTCGTACCTGCGGCGTACGCGCGGCATGGACGTTTCGCCCGACTGCATCATCATCGGCGCGGGCAGCGAATACCTGTACGGCCGCCTGCTGCAGATGCTCGGGCCCACCACCACGTTCGCCATGGAAAACCCCGGTTATCGCAAGTTCGCCGCCATCTCCAAGGCGTTCGGCAACCCCTGGCGACCGGTTCCCATCGATGAATCGGGCCTGCTGGTGGACGAGCTTGAGGAATCGGGCGCCGACGTGGTGCACGTTTCGCCGGCAAACCATTTCCCCACGGGCATCGTCATGCCCATCAAGCGGCGCCTGGAGCTGTTCAGTGGGCGAACCGCGCGCGCAAACGCTACATCATCGAGGACGATTACGACAGCGAGTTCCGCTACAGCGGCCGCCTGATCATGCCGCTGTTCGCCGACGACGCGTCCGACAAGGTGATATACCTGAACGCCTTCTCGAAAACCATGGTGCCCAGCCTGCGCATCAGCTACATGGTGCTTCCGCCGAAGCTGCTGGCATGCTACGTGGACACCATGAGCTTCTACTCGTGCACGGTTTCCAGCTTTCGAGCAGTACGCGCTGGCGCGCTTCATCGAAGAGGGTCATCTTGAGCGGCACATCAACCGCACGCGAAACTTCTATCGCCGCCAACGTGAGGCGGTTTTGCGCGAGATCGCGCAATCGCCGCTGGCGGAGATCTCGCATGTTGAGGAGCGCAACGCGGGCACGCACTTCTTGCTGTACGTGCGCACGAGGCTTACGCACGACCAGGTCAGACAGCGCGGCGCGGAGCAGGGGCTCAATATCTCGCTATTCAACGACTATCTGCTGCGCGATGGCGACGGGTTGAGCGAGCGCACAACGAAGCGTTTTGAGCAGTATTCGAACGGCGAAACCGCACTAGTGCTGAACTACGCCGGCATCGAGCCGGAACGCCTGTCGGAAACGGTGCGTCGCCTGGCATGCGTGTTCCCAGAGTGCGAATAAGGTCGAGAAGGAAAGCCCCGCTATGGTTTTCGGCAGCTGCGATGGCCTTGAAGCTGACGGATCCAACAAGCCCCGATGAACTGGCGTGATGGCTGCGGCCGCGGAAGTTCTTATGGCCCCTTTCGCGTCGACCGTCCCCGACGGCCGCTGCAGCCTCGGTATCGGCAACCGTTTCAATGTCTGCAGATACGGATGACGCGTTTCCGTCAACAGCCCCTCAACGTCCTGTCAACGGCCGGTAAGCATCCTGCGCAGGTTTCATGTCCGGCGTTTTCGCCCGCGAAACGCACCGTACAATGGCGGAGAAGCGAAGGATATGGAACAGACGCGCGGCGCGTGGGGCGCCACGGCAAAGGAGGCAACATGATCAAGCTTGTCGCATCGGATATGGACGGCACGCTTCTGGACGGCGAAGGCAATGTGCCGCCTGAGACGTTCGATCTTATCAAGCGACTGAAAACCGCGGGCATCGGCTTTGTGACGTCCTCGGGCAGGCGCTTCGACACGCTGCAGGAGCTGTTCGCCCCGTGAGCAGCGAAATGGACTTTGTCGCCTCCAACGGCGCGCAGGTGGTGGTTGCGGGTCAGCTTGTCGACCGCGAGGTATTCAGCCATGCCGCGCTGCGCAGGCTCAAGAATGTGACCGACCTGTTCGACGGCCTGCATCTGGTGGTGTTCGACCGCAAGATCTCCTATTTGCTCGACGACGAGGAACGCTTCGAGCGCGAGCTGGACAAGAATCTTCCGAACCCGCTGCGTGTGCGCGACCTGCCGCGCCCCGACACCAGCATCATCAAGGCATCGATCTACGTGGATGACGCCGTCATGGATATGGCCTACATCCTGGAGCGCGAGATGGGTGAGGACTTCGTGTTCGCACCGTCCGGCCGCAAATGGATCGACGTCATGCAGCGCGGCGTGAGCAAGGCCACAGGCATCAAGCAGGTGATGGAAGCACGGCATGCCCGCGCCGAGGAAGTGGTGGCGTTCGGCGACTCCATGAACGATTACGAGATCATGCGCATGGTGGGCACGAGCATCGCGATGGGCAACGGCCGCTCCGCTATCAAGGAGATCTCCACCAAGGTAATCGGCCCCAACACCGAGCACGCCGTGCAACGCGAGTTGGAAGCCCTGCTCAGCATGATGGGGAAGTAGCGGCACTTCGCACACCCTTCGAAAACCACCCTGGTCACAGGCTTAAACCACCCTTTTCGGATGTGCAGCATCAAAGGGTTTCCTCCTACGATCTTGCTTGTCGAAAGCCGCTTCTCGGCGGCGAATGGGAAGCAAAGAAGGAACAGGAGGATGTTATGAGCGAAAGCGAAAGACACGGGCAAGTTGTCGCAGAACAAGCGCAATCGCACCATTGCCACAGTGTGCGTGGCCGCAGCCGTGGCGGTTGCGGCGGAAGGGGGTTCGCGGTTTGGCATAACGAGCCCAGCTTCTGCAACAGCATCTGCCACACGCCCATGAACGCGTATGTGGAAAGCTACTACAACACTGATGGCACCATGCTTGCCAACGCGCACATGAAGGCGGGCAAGGATTGCCTGACGTGTCACGAACCCAAAATCGACGAGCAGGTGGTCGAGGGTATGCACTGGGTAACCGGCGACTACACGTTCGACGAGGACACGCAGCATCTGGTGAGCCGCAGCGGCGAGTTCGCCACTCAGGAGTTCTGCCTTAACGAATCGTGCCACAACATGGACCTTGACAAGCTTGAGAAGAAGACCGAGTGGATGGCCTGGAATCCGCATGACTTCAGCGAGCACGGCGTCACCGACTGCGGCGACTGCCACAAGATGCACAGCCAGTCCGTCATCACCTGCTCGGAGTGCCATTATCAGGCTGCCGAGGATGTGCCCGAGGGCTGGGACAGCATCCCGTATCGCGAGAAGAAATAGGAAGGGGAACGATTATGGACGTCAAGGGCAATGATGTTTCCCGTCGCGGTTTCCTCACGGGCGCGCTGACCTTCGGCATGGGCGCGATGGCGATGGGCCTGACGGGTTGCGGCACCCGCGAACGCTTGAGGCGGAGGCCGCGCAGAACACCATCGACGGCGGCGAGTACGACATCGTCGTGGTGGGCGCGGGCGGCGCGGGCATGGCTGCGGCCGTGGGCGCGTGCGACCAGGGCGCAAAAGTGCTGCTTTTGGAGAAGATGCCGGTAGCGGGCGGCAACACCTGCTTCGCAGAGGGCGGCATGAACGCATGCTGCACGAAGTTCCAGAAGGCAGCCGGCATCGAAGACAGCGTCGACCTCATGTCCTCCGATACCTACGCGGGCGGTCATGAGAAGGGCAACATGGAGCTCATCCGTCACATGTGCGCCGAGTCGAGTGACGCCATCGACTGGCTTGATTCCATGGGAATCACGCTGTCGAAGCTGGGCACGTCGGGCGGTGCGTCGGTTAAGCGTATCCATCGCCCCGAATCGGGCGAGGCCGTTGGCAAGTACATCGTGAAGGGCATGACCGAGCAATGCCGCCAGCGCGGCGTGTCGGCTGTGTGCAACACGAAGGTCGAGGAAATCGTCATGGACGACGGCAAGGTGGCGGAGTCCGCGCTACCGACCCCAACGGCCTGCCCATCGAGTATCGTTGCCGTGCGCTCATCGTGGCAACGGGCGGCTTCGGCGCCAACAGCGAGATGCTGGCGCAGTACCGCCCCGAGCTTCGCGAGGCCGTGACCACCAACCAGCCGGGTACGCAGGGCGACGGCATCCTGTTCTCCCAGGCCGTGGGCGCCGACACCGTGGATATCGACCAGATCAGGTGCACCCCACCGTCGAGCAGACCACCGCAACGCTGCTGTCCGAGAACATCCGCGGCGACGGCGCCATTTTGGTGAACACCGACGGCGTGCGCTTCACCAACGAGCTGCTCACGCGCGACCGCGTGTCGGAAGCGGAATGGGCGCAGCCCGGGCGCGGAGCGTTCGCCGTGTTCGACCAGTCGGTGCACGACAACAACCTGTCGGTTGAGGAGAAGTTCGTCTCGCGCGGGCTCATCCACGTGGCCAACACTTTCGAGGAGCTGGCGCAGAAGATGGGCGTGCCGGTCGATGCGTTCGTGAACACGGTGACGTCGTACAACGACAACATCGCCAACGGCGTGGACGACCCCATGGGGCGCACGAAGAGCCTGAACCCCCTGGAGAAGGCGCCGTACTACGCGCTTCCCGTCGCGCCGGGCGTGCACCATTGCATGGGCGGCCTGCGCGTGAACGCCGCGGCCGAGGTGCTCGACGCCGACGGCAACGCGATCCCGGGCCTGTTCGCCGCTGGCGAGGTTACCGGCGGCATCCACGGCGGCAACCGTTTGGGTGGCAACGCCGTGTGCGACATCAACGTCAACGGCCGTCAGGCGCAGGAAACCGCGTGCGCTTACGTGTTCGCGTAAAGAGGGCGTTTAGCACCTATGAGAAAGCCGGAAGCGTGCAATCGCGCTTCCGGCTTTTGCACGTAATCGGGCGGGTGACGTTGCGGGGTTCGCACGAGGCTTTGCTTCGGGGATGGGAAACGTTGGGGAACCGACTACCCGCATCGCATATAAAGCAATGCGCTTGCGCCGATTCGATGAGCAAGCTTGCTATAATTGTGCGCTTGAAAGAGGGAGGGGCGCATGAACGACGAGATTTCCATGGCCGCGCGGCGCGTGCATACGACAAGCTGGCAGGAGTTCAGGTCCACGTATGGGCCCAGGTTCGCCGCCTGCTTCTTGGGCTTGATAGCCATTCGCGTATGGACGCAATGCTGCCTGTATGATCGATATACGGCAACCGATTCAGGCGCCGTCACCATTATCGGCAACATGACGCGCGTCGCCTTCATCTTCATCCTCATGCTCATGTTCTCCCGCATCCCGTTAAGCGGGCGCGCCCGAAGGGTCCTTGACGTGTTATCGATAACGGCGATGACGTTGGCGCCTGCGCTTTTGCTTGTGCAAATAGAGTATCCGACGTTGCCGCTCGGTATTCCCGCATCCATGCTTGCGGGATTGGGCATTGTATGGGGCGGCGGCATGTGGATCACGTTCTTCGACCGCTTGGACGAGGGCGAGGCGCTCATCTACTCGTTCGCATGCCTGGGAATCAGCGCGGTTTTGGGATTCGTCCTGGGGTTCCTGCCGCTACCTGCCGTGTTCTCCATCGGCTTGTTCATGCCGACTCTGTCGTTCGTGCTGTTCAAACAGGCTATGGACATGCTTGATGCACGGCAAGACGTCATCCCCGAACCGAAGCGCGACTGCGTGTACGACCACGAGAGCAACACGCTTCCTCTGCGCATTCTTATCGCCGTTGCGCTGCTTGATTTCGCACTTGGCGTGGCGCGCGGATTCCCGGAGGGCACTTCCATCGTTTTGGCGCCTTCGTTCCAACTAACTCACCAGATCACCGTGGCCGTACTGTGCGCTGGCGTCATCTGGTGGGTGCTCGTGCGCGGCCGCGGCTTGAGCTTCGGGGCGATGTGGTGGCTCGAGGTCGCTCTTATGGTTATCGGCGTTTTGCTTATCGTGTCCCTTGACCAGGCGCAATTCGGAGCGATGCTCATCACCGTATCGAATACGTTCATGATCGGACTGCTGTGGTATGGCGTATATGATTATTGCCGCCATAGCTCCATTCCGTCGTATCTGGTCTTTCGCCGCCGTTTGGGCGGCCCATTTGCTTCCGCGCGAAGCTGGCCGCTATCTGGTTTTCCTGCTTGGGCCCCAACTAGGGCAATCGATGCTCGTCATTGCCGCGCTGGTATGCCTGCTTGCACTGAGCATGGCCGTGATGTTGCGGGGAGCCAGCCGAAAGCGCGGCGATTCTTCGCCACCTTCGGCACGCCCGATGCGCGCAAGGGCGCTTTGGAGCGCACCGTGGTGGCGGAAGCTGCACCTGCGCAATGCGATGCTGGGGAAACGCAGGTGACATCGGTTGCTGCTGCGTCCGGGGAAATGCCGAACGAGCAAGATGCCCGTGACACTGAAGGCGCAACGTTCGAGGATAGCCTGCGGACTCGCTGCTCGGCGCTGCAGGCGCGTTTCGATTTGACCGATCGGGAAACCGACATGGTCTGGTACTTGGCGCAAGGACGCAGCAAGGCGTTCATCAGCCAAGAACTTCACCTATCGGAAAACACCGTGAAAAGCTATACGCGCAATGTGTACTCGAAGCTTTGCATCCACTCCAAGCAGGAATTGCTCGACGCGCTGAACGAGACCCGCTAGAAGTGCTTGATAAACGAGTTAACCGTTGCGCACAACGCCGTTGAACGAGGAACACCGCAAGCCCGTGCATGCCGAACGCCGATAGCGATACGGCGGCCACGATCGATGCGACCTGCTTGTCTCCCTTCTGGTCGAAACCAACTTGCCCGACAAAGCGTGTTGATATCGGCCTTATGCCGAACATTTGTTCTATGATACCATAAAGAAACGGGGTGGCTGCAAGAATATTTGCAACCACCCCGAAAGGTTCGATCGTTTGTCGCGGCGCGCAGTTTACGCGGCCTTGGCGGCCTGGCGGGCCTCCTTGCGTTTCTCCAGGGAGTCCACGCACACGGCAGCGGACTGGTCGCCGGTGATGTTTACCACGGTACGCATCATGTCCAGAACGCGGTCTACGCCAGCTACGAGGGCGATGCCTTCAACGGGCAGGCCAACAGACTGGAGTACCATAGCGAGCATGATCATGCCGGTCCCGGGCACGCCGGCGGTGCCGATGGAGGCGAGCACGGCGGTCATCACGATGACGCACTGCTGGCCGATCGAAAGGTCGATTCCGAATACCTGGGCAATAAAGATGGCGCAAACGCCTTGGTAAATAGCGGTGCCGTCCATGTTGATGGTGGCGCCGAGCGGCAGCACGAAGCTAGAAACTTCGCTGCGAACCCCCAGCTTCTTAGAGCATTCCATGTTAATGGGCAGCGTGCCCACGGAAGACGCAGACGCGAAGGCGAACGTCATGGCGCGGACCTGGCCCTTGAAGAACGTCAGCGGGCCCATCTTCGCGATGGCCTTCACCATGCCGGAGTACACCAGCACCATATGCAGGATCATGGCCAGGTAGGCCACCAGGATGAGCTTGAGCAGCGGCAGCAGGATGTCTGGGCCGTTGGTGGCAACGACGGGGGTGATCAGGCCGAACACACCGAACGGCGCGATGGTGATGATCATGTGCATGATCTTGATGCAAACCTCGCTCATGCCGTTCACGAAATCGGCAACAGGCTGAGCCTTTTTACCTGCTGCGAGGATACCGAAACCGAAGAAGAGGGCGATGACGATGATCTGCAGCATGCTGGCGTCGGACATGGGCTGCACGAAGTTGCTGGGGAAGATGTTGACGATTGTCTCGATGAAAGAAGGCGCGGCCTTGGCCTCATACGAAAGCTCGTCGGCGGTAAGGGGTGTAGCCGCCGCCAACGTTGAACACGTTCGCGATGATCAGGCCGATGACGATGGCGCATGCGGTGGTGCACAGGTAGTACGCGATGGTCTTGCCGCCGATGGCGCCGACCTTCTTGATATCGGACAGGCTGATGACGCCGGCGATCATCGAGAAGATGACCAGCGGCACCACGATCATCTTGATGAGGTTCAGGAAGATGGTGCCCAGGGGCTTGATATAGGTGGTGGCGATATCAGGGGTGCCCTGCAGGGCAAGGCCGGCCACGACGCCTAAGGCCAACGCAATGAAAATCCACGTGGTAAGGGAAAGGCGCTTGAACCACGGCTTGTCGGCGTTTTTGGCGGAAACCGCTTCCGTAGCCTCCTTAACGTCTGCTTTGACCTCTTGCTCAAGGTCGTTGATCTTGGACATGTGAACCCTCTCTAACTCAAAAACCCTTCCTATGCAGCAGGTGCGTGCGCATGTTGCTGCAATTGAGGCGCCATAAGGCACAATCGCGCATTGTACCCGAAACTCTACGAAAACATCCCAAAACAGCCATCGTTTTCGGTCGCCGAGGGAAACTAGCGGCGAAGAAACCAGACCCGTATGTTTTTACGGCGAAAAGTTTTAGGTTGTTGCTGCAGCGTGGCTTCGAAGAAAATCGGGAATCGCGCTAACTGGCGTAGCGAAAGAAATCAGGAGACCCAGAGTTTTCACGCGAGGTCATGCGAGAAAATCCTTCGAAGCTGGCAAAGAACTTTCCGACGCAGCGAATAGCGTCGGCATGCAGGACGGCAATTGCGCCGACTGGCGCAGCAACTTAGATAGACAGCTGGATATATGTCCAATAATATCGATAATATATCTTATGTTATCTTGGCTTCCCGCCCAACGTCACCAGCGCCAGCATGATCAGCATGAGCACCAATCCCGCCCAATCGAAACCGGAGAACGCCGTGCCCAGGAACACGCAAGCACACACGCTGGCGCTGATCGGCTCGACGGCACCCAACAAGCTGCCGGTGACCGAGCCCACGAACGCCACGCCGCGCAGATACAGACCAAACGACACGAACGTCCCCAAAAACGCCAGGCCTCCGATGAGCACCAGCCAGCCGAATGCGTCCATGTTCGCAACCGCTTCGGGAGCGCCCGCACCCATGGCAAGCTGCACGGCGTACGCGATTCCCGAGCACACGCACGTCACCAGCATGCCGACGCTCGTGGCAGCAAAACTACCGAAGCGGTCGAACAAGCCCGCAGCGCGCGGGGTCAGCACGTAAATAGCAACGCATACGGCGTTCAAAAGGCCCCAGAACAGGCCGGCTGCCGGCAACACCAGCGTGCCCAGGTCGCCCTGCGTGGCGATAAGCACCGTGGCCACGAAAGCGCAAATCAGGCCCACAAACTCGTTTCCCTTCGGCAAATGTCGCCCCATCACGCACGTGAACAGCATGACGAACACGGTGCTGAGCATCTGCAGCACGGTGGCGGTACCGGCGTTGGTGAACGCGATGGTCATAGCGTATGCGAACTGGTCGATGAACAGCGCGGCGCCGAACACCAGGAAGAACAGCTTCACGCGCGGCTCGCTCTTCCAAATCAGCTCGAGCATATAGCGGCGCCGCAGCACCAGCACGCCAAAGAAGAACAGCGTGGCCACCAGCGAGCGCACGGCCGTGGCGAACATGGGCGTGATGCCGTAATGCGAGAACAAATGCTGGGCGCACGCGCCCGACACGCCCCACAGCCCGGCGCCAGCAAGCGCGCAGGCGATGCCGATCCAGAAGACGCGGCGCCGTGCGCCTACTGGCTGCTCAGCAAGCGGCTGCCTACCCGTTGGCTGGCTGGCATCTGCTGTTTGCTTGTTGGGCTGCTTCGCTTTCGTTTTCGCCATGTAAATTAAACCTTCCCCGATGTGTGGCGGCGTATACGATAGAATATCGAAAGCGATTGTAGAGCAATACGTCGGCAGGTGCATGCAAGCGTGCATGCGGAAATGCATGCGCACCCGTGTATGCGTGCGTATTCGCAGGTGCACATGCATGCGCACGCGTCTTGCGCCGGCGTCGAAGCGGAGGAAGTCTTATGGCTATCAAGGAACTGGTCCACGACGAAGCGGTGCTGTCCACTCCCTGCGAGAAGGCAACGGCCGAGGATGCCCAGGTGGCGCAGGATCTGCTGGACACCATGGCGTCGCTCGACGAGGCCGCCTGCCTACACGCCAACCAAATCGGCGTGACGCACAACCTGTTCGCCTATGTTGACGAGAAGGACAAGCAGCACGTCATGTTCAACCCCGTCATCAAGCTGGGCCTGGCTGCAAGCAAGCAGGTCGAAGGCTGCTTCACCCACGAGGAGCCCGTCACGGTCACCCGCTACGACCGCATCAAGGTCTCCTACGAGGAGCTGGTGGACGGCAAGCTGGTCCCCGCAAGGGCGACTTCCGCGGCTGGGTCGCGCAGCTGATCCAGCACATGGCCGACCACGGCAAGGGCAAGTTCATCTAAGCGCTATTCGGCGCTGGCAAGCTACGTTGCCGATCGCAAAGGCGTTTTCGGCAGCGGGAACGTCACGCTTGTGGATGCTGGCGACGCCGTGCAGGGCAACGTTATGGGCACGCTGACGCAGGGCCAGGCGCTCGTCGACATCATGAACGCAACGGGCTACGACTACGTGATTCCCGGAAACCACGAGTTCGACTACGGGATGCCGCAGTTCAACCATCTGGTGGGAAGCGCGAACGCCACATACCTGAGCTGCAACTTCACTGACAAGCGCCCCGAAGTGCCCACGCTTATGTTCGCTCCGTACGCCATCCAGGACTATCCGCTTGCCGACGGCAGCACTGCGCGCGTGGCGTTCGTAGGGGTTACCACGCCGGCATCGATGGCCATTCGCACCAGGAATATGTGCAGGTCATGCAAGATACCGAGGGCAAAAACGTCATCATCACGCAAACGGGCACGCAGTTCTCCAGCGTGGGCCAGGTCGTTATCAACCCGGACAGCGGCACCATCTCCGCCAGCACGCCCGCCTTCGAGGCCACGCTTTTGCGCGAGACCCGCAAAAGCGGCGATCCCGCATATGTGCAGGAGGCGACGTTCGGGCGCGATGCCAACGTGCGGGATGCCATCAACAAGAAGGTTGCGGACGTCGAGGCTCAAACGGGAACCGTGATCGGCAAATCGAGGTGGACCTGTACGCATTCGAAGACGACAACTACACCTGGGCCGTGCGGGCGCACGAAACGAACCTTGGCGACTTCGTGTGCGACGCATACCTTTATTATGCGACGAACGCCGGCGTCATGGCCGACATCGCGTTCGTCAACGGCGGCGGCGTTCGCGCGAACCTGAACCGCGGCAACGTGACGAAGGGCGACCTCATCAACGTGAATCCCTTCAAGCGCCGCGTGCGCAGAGCGCAGCTGCACGGCAAGGCCATCGACCCGCAGGCGGCATATACGCTGGTGTGCCACTCGTACTACCTGGTGGAAGGCGGCGGTTCTTACAGCATGCTGTGCAAGAATCCGGTCACGCTGCTGGGTTTGGACAACGATGCCCTTATGGAATACGTGCAGCTGAACCTACGCGGCGTTATCGGGCAGCAATACGCGAATGCCACAGGTCAGGGGCGCATCGCGACGCAGGTTGGACCTGATCCCGATCCAGACACTGACCCCGACCCCACGCCGAAGCCCGAGCCCGAGCAGCCCGAACCGCAGCCGCCGGCGAACGACGCGAGCGACCCCAAAGCCCCTTGCCCCGACCGGCGATGACGGCGCCTTGAAGGCGGGCGCTGCAGCCGTAGCCGCTGCAGCGGCAGTTGGAGCAGCCGCTTTCGCCACCGCCCATGCGGAAACCGAAGACGAACGCGCATAGTCACAAGCTCGTCTAAATACTCGCGGGTCGAGGGGCGCCTCCCTTCGGCCCGCTTTCGTTTTCGCGCTTTACGCTCCGTCCCCTATCGCGGCGCTTGTAATGCCGTAGTGAAGCTATAGAAATGGAGTACATTCCATAAAATACCGGAATCCCCGATGAAAATGGATTGAAATCCATTTTCACGGGAAATGTCACATTATACGGACTATAATCCATATATCAGCTATCGCCAAATGCGAAATATGACGCGAATCGGCAACAAGGGGGCGTGAGGCATGCAGCTTATTGCTAGGGATCGATATCTTGAGTGGTTGCTTTCCTGGAAAGACAAGCATGTCATCAAGGTCGTGTCGGGCGTGCGCCGCTGCGGCATGTCGAAGCTCTTCGAGATCTACCGCAATCACCTTATGCAGCACGGCGTTACGGCGGACCAAATCATCGCCATCAACTTCGAAGAGCTTGAATACGAGGACCTAACGTCTTATCGGGAACTCTACGATTACGTAAACGCAAGGCTGGCGCCCGGTAAAACAACCTACGTGTTCCTTGACGAAATCCAGCATGTCGATCACTACGAGAAAGCGGTCGACGAGCTGTTCATAAAGGACGACGTCGACGTCTATATCACGGGGTCAAACGCCTATTATATGTCGGGCGAGCCTTGCCACGCTTCTTTTCCGGCCGTTATATCGAGCTCAAGATGTTGCCGCTGTCGTTCAAGGAGTTTTGCTCGGCGGAGGGCAATGCCGAAAAAGAGCCGCGATATGCTGTTCAACGAGTACATCACCTCGGCTCGTTTCCGTTTATCGCCGAAACGCAGATCGATGAGCGAAAGGCGAAGGAATATGTGCGCAGCCTTTACGACACCATCGTCGTGCGTGACGTGGTGGACAGGCTGCACGTTTCCGACGTGTCGACGCTTCTCAATATCACGAAGTTTTTTGCTGCATAACATAGGCAGTAAGGTGTCACACAAGAAGATCGCCGATACGTTGACGTCTTCGGGCAACAAGGTCGATCAGAAAACCGTGTCGAAGTACAATCAAGGGGCTCACCGACAGCCTGACGCTGTACGCGGCACCTCGTTACAACGTCAAAGGAAAGGCAGCTTCTTTCCACGAATTGCAAATACTATGCTGTTGACCTGGGGTTACGCAATGCGTTGGTGAAAACAAGCGACAGCGATATCGGGCATATCCTGGAAAACGTCGTGTATTTGGAGCTGCTCCGTCGAGGATATGACGTGTACGTCGGCGATATCGAAAACGGCGAGATCGACTTCGTCGCCATCAAACCCGATGATACGCAGTACTTCCAGGTTTCGGCGACGACGCTTGAGGAGTCAACGCTGAAGCGGGAGCTTGCGCCGTTCGCGGCGGTGCGCGACAACTACCCAAAATCCTGCTCCTCTTTGACACGATCTTCGGAACCGCCGATTACGACGGCGTGAAGAAGCGCAACGTGATCGACTGGCTGCTTGAGTAGAGCCCGACCTCCCGCCGAAGCCGCCGCCCCGCGGCGACCACACACTATAGGATACCGGTTGCCCTGCTGCTAAAAGCATCTCGTTTCACCTCCTGCGCCGTGCGCCGCGGTCTGCCGGCCACCCTGCCGCAAGCACGCCCCGCTCCCCTAGCAGCTAGGCTTAGTCGGGGTGTTGTCGATGGCGTTGACCCACCAGCGGTCGACGTCGGGGGTGCCGAGCGCCGGCGAACCTTGGCGGCGCTCCAGGTACAGATTGGTTTCCTTCCGCCCGAAACGGATGCGGAAGCGCGACGTTTTCGCCCCTTCTGCATTTGCCCCGGTCTCTCCGCGGTAGAGCACCTCGTCGATACGGAACGTGCGCCCATCAGGCCATATGACCGCCAGCAGGTCGATACGCCCTTCATCGTTCACGTGCAGCACGACGTTGACGTACATTTTGTGCACGCCTCGTCTTTTCGCCGTCTTTCGTCATAAAATCCATCGCTATGGTATTATCGAACGCGCGTTCGATAATTGCTAGCGAACAAACGATGGAGAAACGGAAAGGATTGGCGGGTGACGGATTTGCGTAAAACCTCGGGTTGCGTTATATGCATCGACTTGAAGTCGTTCTACGCCAGCGTGGAATGCGCCGATCGCGGCCTTGACCCGTTCACCACCAACCTGGTGGTGGCCGACCCCGACCGTTCCGCAAACACCATCTGCCTTGCCATCACGCCGGCCATGAAGGCCGCCGGCGTGCGCAACCGCTGCCGCGTGCGCGACATCCCGCCGGGCATCGAGTACCTGACCGCTGTCCCCCGCATGAAACGATACATGCAGGTCAGCGGCGAAATCGTGGGCAGCTACCTTGAGCTTGTCAGCCCACAGGACCTGCAGGTGTACTCCATCGACGAGTGCTTCATCGACGCCGCGCCCTACCTGCGCCTCTACCGCACCGACGCGCGCACGTTCGCAAAACGCCTGATGCGCCGCGCCTTCGAGGTTTCGGACGTCACCGCCACGGCCGGCATCGGACCGAACATGTTCCAAGCGAAGGTGGCGCTCGACATTTGCGCGAAGCACGCCAGCGACGACATCGGCCAGCTTGACGACGAGTCGTTCAGGCGCGAGATCTGGTTCCACCGCCCGATCACCGACATCTGGGGCATCGGGCCGGGCATCGCCCGCCGCCTGGCCAAGCACGGCGCGTACGACCTTGCGGGGGTTTGCGCCGTCAACCCCAAGGTGCTGCGCCGCGAGTTCGGCAAAAACGCCGAATACCTTATCGACCACGCGTGGGGCCTGGAGGCGTGCACCGTCGAGCAGGCGCGCAGCTACCGCCCGCGCGCCCATTCGCTGACCAACGGGCAGGTGCTCATGCGCGACTACAGCTGCCGCGAGGTGGAAACGCTGCTGCGCGAGATGGTGCTGGGCAGCGCGCTCGAGCTGGTGGAGAAAGGCCTATGCGCCCAGGTGGTAAGCGTGTACGTGGGGTATTCGGCCAGCAACTTCCCCCCACCAATCGTGGGAGAAGTGTGGGCCGCTCGGCGCCGCGGCCGCCGGCGCGGGCGGGTCGGCGAAGCTGCCCAAGCCCACCAACGCCGCGGACGCGCTGACCGACGCCGTGTTGGAAATCTACCGCGCCCGCGTAACGCCGGGGCTTTCCATCCGTCGCGTGAACATAGCGCTGGCGGACCTGATGCCCGTCGATAAGGTGCAGCCCACGCTGTTCGACGACGCCGCGAACGAGCGCAAGCAAGCCGCCTTGTCGCGGGCCATGGTGGATGTGCGCAAGCGCTTCGGCGCGAACGCGCTGCTGAAAGCCACAAGCTTGAAGGAGGAGGCGAACGCCATGGAGCGCAACAACCAGGTAGGCGGGCATCGTGCTTAGCCCTGATCAGGCACGCATAGCCGCCGGCCTGCCCACGCCAGACGCGTGGCCGGGACTGTCGGCCGACGAGCGCGAATACCGCGCGCAGGTGCTCGACCGCATAGCGCAACGCGTAGCGGCCGACGGCGTGCGCGTATCGTTCCCCTCGCCCGACCGTGGCAGCCAGTTCATGCCCTTCGCAGCGCTAAAAGGCTACGAAGAGGTGATTGCCGAAGTAGAAAAACGGCAACGTCGAGGAAGCACTTGATGCCGCCGACGCGCAAGCCGAGGAAGCATCCCTGAGATACCAACACAATGAAGCGTTCGAATCAATCAGAGAAGGGCTACGACACGAACAAAATGTCTAGGGTTTACAAGCTACGCTGCCCTCCACGATTGAATGCGGCACTCGTGAATCTTCGAAACAGCCCAGACAAGAGCGCGGCTGGCAGGGTAAAAAGATATCGGAGACATCGCTTGATGTTTCCTCCAAGTAGCGGGGGCGTCCTCCCGCATTTTTTTATATTTGGGAAGAGCTGCATCGCATTTCTCGCGTTCATAGCAGCACCTCTGTGTACTTCCATGCATACATACCTACCCAACTCGCAGCCTTGCGCCTTTGGTGGTTATGCCAGTAGTTTTAGCAGGCGGGCGTTGGTGGTTAGAGGATGGCTTTATGCCGGGGCTTTGCTCGGCGAAGGTTAGGGCCTGCTCGGCGCCCATGATGATGAGCGCGGTGGTGTAGCCGTCGGCGTCGAGCGACTTGTCGGCTATGACGGTTGCGGACAGCACATCCGTTTCCGCCGGTTTGCCTGTTCGGGGTCCAGGATGTGGTGGAGCACACGACCATCGCGCACGAAGGACCGCTCGTAGACGCCGCTGGTCACTACCGACTTCCCGCGTACAGGAACGCTGGCGAACGATGCAGCTTGCAAGCTGCCGCCCGAAGGGACGGGCGCGCGCAGGCCTACGTTCCATGCGCTGCCATCGGGTTTGCTGCCCAAGCATGCCACGTTGCCGCCCAGGTTGATCACGCCGCTGGTTGCGCCGCAGTGTTTCAGCAGGTCAATCACCCCATATCTGCGATATATCCCTTCGCCATGCCGCCAAGGTCGATCGTTGTCTGCGGGTCGATGATACGCGCCTGCGTCCCCTCAACCTGCACGTTGCGCCAATCGACGTGCGCAAGCGCCTCGGCAATGGCAGCATCATCAGGCACAACGCCGCGCTTGAAATCCCATAGGCGGCACACATCTCCCATGGTGATGTCGAACAGCCCGTCCGTGCGCTCGCAATATCCCAGAGCAACACGCAAAAACGGTGGCAAGCCTCGTTGCCCACATCTACCCACCTCGCCCGCTGCGGCGTTGAGCGCGGACAGGCGGCTTTCCGGATTGAAGCGACTCAGCAACAGCTCATATCGCGCGCAAAGCGCCTCGATCTCGCGCAACGCTGCCGCATCAACGTCGGCCGACACGGCGCACACGGTATCGAACGCCCGAAACGTCACGGAACCAAGCCGCGCATGCCGCGCCTCCTCCCAAGATCACGATTCGCAAACCAGCAATCACCACGCGCAAAGCTGGGGGCCAGCTAAGCAAGCATCCACAATGGTACTGGGCGGTGAAGCTTACGCAGGTAGAGAACCCCCACACGCCGTTCAGTCAGAGAGGTTTGCGCGAACAGAAAACCGTCGCACACTGAGCTTGCGCTATCGCTCACGCACCAGCAACGCAAACCTCGCCCTCGAACGGCGCAGGCGGCATCATCGCGAACCCCGTCATCCGCAAGCAACTCGCTCGCGTAACGCCGAAAAAGGGGCTTTTGCGCTCCCGCAAAGCCCCCGCACTTCCCTACTTCGTGAACTTGCCCGATGCCAGCAGCAGCGCCACGTTCACCACGCAGTCGACCGCCAGCAGGCCGCCCACAGCCGCCATGTTCGGGCTGGCCGCATTGATGGCCGCGAACGTGAGCACCGTCAGCACCAGGACCACCGCGCCGCACGTAGCCGCCGCGCCCACCAGGTTCCAGCTCGCACGCCCGCCCGCACGCGAGATGCACGCGCACATGACCTGCGAAGCCGCACCCAGAAGCGTGCCCAAAAACGCCGTGAAGCACACCGCCGCCAGCACGAGCACGCGCCCGCTCCCGGCAGCTTGCTGCTCATGGAGCCCACCTGCACGCCGCTCAAAATGCCGCTGGCTACCACCAGCAAGCACACCAACGACACCGCCGCCGCGGCCCAGCCCCACAGAAACGCCGCTGCCGGCCTGCCGGCACCCTGAACGCCCTTTCGCGAACAGCGCTGCCTGCAGCACCGCGCCGGCCGCCGACACCATCAGCGTGAGTGCCGCCGCGAACAGGAACGCCACGAACGCCGAGCCGGTCAAGATCGAGCAGATCACGTCGAGCATGGGCACGCCCGACGCCGAGATGTAGTCGTACGCCAGCCATCCGGCGGCGTCCATCACCGCAAGCCCGATGCGAGCAAGCAGCGCCACCACCAGCGCGATGGCGAACAAGATGGCGTACGGTCGCGCCATCGTGCGCATGGAATCCTTCATTTCCATCACGCCCCTCCCCTCCTTCGCGCCTTGCAATTGTGTTCCACCGCAGAGGTGCCGCACAGATACCCGCCGCAAAGAACGCCAGCCCCACGTCCCCCATGAGCGAGCCCAGGATCGGGTCGCCGATGTAGCTGTTCTCGCCACACGCGCCGCCGGCGGTGTGCCAGCCGGCGTACAAACCGGGGATGACCAGGCCGTTCGTCCCCACAACCTGCATCTCGTCGTTGATCATGAGGCCCGCCTTCGTGCCGTACAGGTTGCCGCCGATGCGGCAGCCGTAGAACGGCGGGTCCTTGATGGCGTGCAGCCACTCGGGCGGCATGGGGTACATGAAGTCGTCCTCGCCGGCCTCGCAGGGGACGTTCCATTTCTCCACGGCCTCCACGAGCACGCCCTCGTCGAGGCCCAAATCGCGCTCGAGCTCCTCCAGACTGTCGCGGCGCTTCAGCACGTCGGCGTCGATGGCGTCCTGCACGCCGTGGTGCCAGTCGCGGTAGTGCTCCGGCACCTTCTCGATCTGCTCCAGGTCGGGGGTCAGCAGCTTGCGGCAGTGCTCCTGGGCGAATCCCGCCAGGTGATCCTCGTAATCGGCGTCGAAGATGATGTAGGAGCGGTGGCCCGGCGGCGTCATCTGGATGGTGGCCAAATCGCCCAAGGCGTAGATGGCGTTGGCGCCGTCCTCGGCCACACGGGAGTCCATGTAGCGAAGGCGGTTGCCGCAACGGTCGATAGTCAGCCACGGCTGGCGCGAGAGCTGGGTCATGCCGTCGTAGAGGAACCGCGCCCAGGTGCCGCCCTCGGCCTGCCAGTCGACCCCGCCGTCGAAGGAGGCGGAGCTGTTGAACCCGGACACGTCGGCGCCCGCGCCCAGGCCCATGCGGAAGCACTCGCCCGTCTCGCCGCCCACCAGGTACCTTGACGCGCAGCCCATGGCCGCCGTGGGGATGTACTTCTCCAGCAGCGCCTTGTTGTTGCAGAAGCCGCCGGCCGTCAGGATGACGGCGCCCTTAGCGTGAATGTACACCTCGCGGTCGAAATCCTCGCGCGCCACCAGGCCCACGATGCGCCCCGAATCGTCGCGCACCAGCGCCGTTGCCGGGCACTGGAACTTGTAGCGCACGCCGTTTCTCTGGCCGAAGGCGAACATGGCGTCGGTAGCGTCCTTCATCTTCAGCACGTGGTGGTCCAGCGTCGAGCGCTTCGGGGCCACGTACACCGGAACCTCGCCCAAACGCCAGTGCACACCGCAGTCGGCCATCCAATCCAGCGATTTGCCACCCTCGCAGGCGAGCCGATAGATGAGCTTCGGGTCGGCCGCGTAGTGGTACTCGTCCATGGCCCAATCGGTCAGCGCCTGCGCGTCGAAGGGGTAGCTGGGGAAGGCGAAGTGCTTCTTGTTCTGGCCGGAATACCCGCCCAGGATGCCGCACATGCCCGCGGACTGCGCGTTGCCGCCGTGCAAACCCAGCGCCTCCACGCAGATGACGTTGGCGCCCAGCTCGGCCGCGCGTGCGGCCGCGTTCAGCCCGCCGCCGCCCGCGCCGACCACGCACACGTCGCACTCGTAGTCCCACGTCTCGGGACCGCGTGCGGGGCGATGGGCGTGGCGTCGTTTGCCGGGAACGCCGCAGCGTTGTGCTTTCGCGGTACGTGCCGTCCGAGCCGCTGGCATTGGTGGCGGCGCTATCGGGCACGGCAACGTTCTTCGAACCGTCGGCCGTCCAATCGCCGATGACGCCCTGCTCCACAGCCAGCGCCGCCGCGGGCATGGCCGCCGTCGCCGCCGTGGTGCCCACTACGGCGCAGGCGGCGCTGAGAAAGCCGCGGCGCGTGATGCCGCGCGCTTCGCTATCATGCTTGCTCATATCCTCCCCCTTTCGCTAGTTGCCTGATTTCGCCTGGTCGGCGGGCACATTCGCCGCTTGGGCCAGGGCGTCGTCGACGGCCTGCTTCACGCCTGCCGTGGTGATGGTGGCCCGCTGACGGTGTCGATGTCCGAGCCCTGCGCGGCCTCGATCATCTTGGCGAAGGTGCCATCGCGCACCGCCTCGAACCCGCCGACGCTTTGCGTCTCGCCGTCCTGGTGGTTTCCAGGCACGTGATACGGTTGTCGTCGACCAGGAGCGTGACGGTCACGTTGCCGGCCATGGCCTTGCCCGTGCCCGTGTACACCCCGTCGCGCAACGGCGTGTCGCACTTCTTGACGGGGTCGATCTGCACCACCGCGTCCCACGGATCGTCGGCATGCATGGCAAGCTGCTCGGCGCTTGCGGCGTCTTTGGACCCCGAACCCTCGAACGATGCGCCGCAACCCGAAAGCCCCAGCACAAGCGCCGTCGCGCCGCAGGCCGCTGCTGTCGTCTTCCTCATGTCGGTCCTTCCTTTCGAAAACCGGCTTGCCGAAACGCGGCAAGCGGATCTGCGCTACTTGGCCGGGCTGCTCCAGCCTTCCGGTACCTCCCAGCTATGGCACGTGTTGCAGTACATGACCGACTGGCCGTGCACGCTGTGGCAGTTGCTGCAATCGATGGCCTCGCCCTGATGCGACCTATGCGGGTTCACGCCCGCCTGACCGCCCCAGTTCTCCGTGGCGGCGACCACGTCGTTCCAGTCGTGGCAGCCGGCGGTTACGCACTGCTGTTTGTCCGCGGTGATCAGCTGCGGCGCCAGGCTGCCGTCGGCGTTCGTCTCAAACGCCCCGGAAACCCACGCCGTACCCTCGTTGACCTGGGCCTCAAGCGTAGCCTCATGGCACTGCAGGCACGTGACGCCCTCCTGCTGGTGCGCCACGGCCAGTTGCGCATGGGCCTCATCGCCCTCGCCGTAGTAGCCGTCCACGTAGTAGTCCATGGGATCGTGGCAGATGGCATTGCAGAAACTGGGCTGGTTGTGCCACGTAGAACCCGCCGCCGGCGCACACGAGCACCACGGCCACCACCGCGCACACAATAGGGGCCCGGCGGCGCTTGCCACCCTTCGCCTTTGCCTGTTCGTTCGTCTCCATCACGCTCTCCTTTCACACTTGCATGCTTTTCGTTGCACCTGTGAACGTGATGGCCGCATAATAGCAAGATTTCTCCATCAAATGTTTGACGTTTCTGTAAATGTGTTCATTGACGCCACGTCAACGCGCCCCGTATGCTATGGCCATCGCAAGTACCCGAGGGGAACGGGAAACGCGATGCGCGCCAAGGGAAAACAAAGCGCACAACTGGGGAAACACCCGCACGCCGCGGACGCGCACCCGGGGAATGCAACGCGCACAGCGCCCAACACGCGCCCCGGGGAACGGGAAACGCAACGCGCGGCGCAACGAACGCGCACCAAGGGAGGTGGCACGGATGAGCGACGAAAGGCGGCAGCAGATCGTCGATGCGGCGCGGCAGCTCTACGAGGAGCAGGGCCTGTCCGCCACAACGGTGAAGGACATCAGCGAAGCGCTGCGGCGTGGCGCGGTCGCTGTTCTACCACTACTTCCGCAACAAGCAGGAGGTCACCTCCGCCGTCATCGACGATTTCGTGAACGACTACATCGAGTCGCTGCAGTTCTGGAACGAGCACCGCACCCCCGGCGATATCGAAGGCAGCCTGGCGGGCGTGGTCACCGTCATGCGCGTGGGCGTCTTCGAGCACTCCAGCTTCCGCCGCGCGCTCGACACGCACGAGAACGCGTCGCTGTACCTGGAGTTCATCAACCGCGTGGCCGACCGCATGGCAGCCTACTTCGTGGAAAACCACCGTGCAGGACTACGCGCAGAACCACCCTGTCGACATCGATCACGTCTACGAGACGTTCTACATACTGATCATGGGCATCTGCGGCTACGTGCGAACGCACCGCGATGCGCCCGACGAGGTGCAAACCTGCGCGACATCATCGCGCAGACGCTTCACATGGAGCGCGAAACCAATCGAAAACCGGTGCAATCGAGTCCGGCATCCGGGGCGCCATGGCCCTGAAGGAGTTCGGCGACCGCTGGTGGCTGTCCTCCGAGAACGTGTGGCTGTACGGCGGCTGGTGGAACTGGGTCAACGGCATTGCCGGTATCGTCAACATCTTCTGCATGACCGCCTGGTGGGGCATTTACTCCTCCAAGGATCAGAAGGACATGCTGTGGCCCGACATGACCTGGTGCTATATCCTGGCCTATGACCTGTGGAACTTCGAGTATACCTACAACTGCCTGCCCACCCACTCCTGGTACTGCGGCTTGGCCCTGCTGCTGGCCCCCACCTTTGCCAACCACTTCTGGAGCCACCATCCGGGCGAAGTTCGCCGCCGGCGGCTTTTCAGTTGCTCGGGCGATCCTTGTTCAGCCACTTGGCCGTCTTTGAGAACCACCACTTTGTCGGCGGCTTCGACCGTGCGCATGCGGTGCGCGATCACGATGACCGTTTTGCCTGCTAGCAGCCTTGAAAGAGCAGATTGCACCTTGGTTTCGTTCTCCACGTCGAGCGATGCCGTCGCCTCGTCGAGCAGCACGATGGGCGCGTTTTCAACAGCGCGCGGGCAATCGAGATTCGCTGGCGCTCACCGCCGGAAAGCTTGGAACCGTTCTCGCCGATCTTTGTGTCGTACCCTTGCGGCATGCGGCTGACGAACTCGTCGCAGTTCGCGCGCGCGGCGGCGGCCAGCACCTCGGCGTCGGTGGCGTCGCGGCGGCCAAGGCGGATGTTGCCCATCACCGTGTCGTCGAACAGCAGCACGTCCTGGAACACGATGGCGTAATCACGCAGCAGCGTTTCGGGATCCACCGTGGACACGTCGACGTCGCCTACGCGCACCGTGCCGCCCGTGGCGTCCCAGAACCGCGCGGCCAGACGCGCACAGGTGGACTTGCCCGAGCCCGACGGCCCCACAAGCGCCGTCACCTGACCTTCCCGCGCCGTGAAACTCACGTCGGCCAGCACTCGCTCCCCCGCTCGCCCGTCGTCGCCGGCGCCATAGGAGAACGCCACGTGATCGAACTCGATATCATGACCGGCCGGCGCGAAATCGGCCGTGCCTGAGGCCATGGGCTCCTCCATGATCGAACGCATGCGCGCTGCCGACGTCTCGAGACGAACAGTTCGCTGACCAGCGCAAGCGCCTGATCGAACGATGGGCATAGATGCGCGAGATCACCAGCAAGTACGCGAACATGACCATGAAGTCGATCTGGCCTGCGGCGATACAGGCGCTTGCGCCCGCAATGAGAGTGGTGGCGATCCCCAAACGCAGGATCGCGTACGCAGTGTTCACCAGCACGCCGTTGACCAGCTCGCCCTTCGCGCATTCGCGTTCGGCGGCGCGTCGATCGTGGCGTTCAGCGCCGCCAGGTAGCGCCGCTCCCTGGTTGGTGGCGCGGATCTCGCGCACGCAGTCGAGCGTCTCCTGGATGCCTTGCGTCACCTTCAGCTTCGCCATCCTATTGCGCTCGAACACCGGCTTCATCGGCTTGCGCGTGGCGAACAACAGGGCAAAAGCCACTGGAACGCTCCAAAACGCGGCGATCGACAGTTGCCAGCAGAAGAACAGCGATCCCACGAACACGATGGATGTCGAGATCACGGCGCCCCACAGCTCACCGAGCACATGGCTGTAGGCGTGCTCCATCACCTGCAATATCGCCCATGATGGTTTCGTTGGTCAAATCCGCCAAGTCGCGCCGCCCGAAGAACGAAAGCGGCAGTTTGCGGAGGCGCTCGGCGATCTCGATTCGCTGATTGCCGCATTCCTCGTAGAAAATGCAGTAGGAGTAGTAGTACTGCTGCCAATTCGACAGCAGCAGCGCCACGAAGAACACAGCAAGGCCAATGGCAAACGGTACCGCGCCCGGCAGGTCGGCGCCTTCGGTCAGGTGCTTCACGAACCCGTCCATCACCTGGAACAGAAACGCCATGCCGGCCATGGTGACCAGGTTCGTGACGCACGTCCAGAACACGCCGCGCTTCACGCCGGACATGCCCTTGTCGGAAAGGGAAGTACTTTTCTTAAACGAGGCGAACATCATGCCTCACCTCCTTCATGGCGGCCGCTTCCGTCTGCGCGCCCGCGATCTTCCAGCTTTGCGGCCTGCTCGTAGTCGGCCCACATGGAGGCGTACAGCCCGCCCGCTTCGACCAGCTCGGCGTGGCGTGCCGCGCTCGGCCACGCGGCCTTGGTCGAGCACTACGATCTGGATCGGCGCCTACCACCGTCGAGAGCCGGTGGGCGATCATGATCACCGTGCGGTTCTCGGCCAGCTTCGCGAACGCGCGCTGAATCAGAGCCTGTTCTCGGGTCGGCGAACGCCGTTGCCTCGTCGAGCACCACGATGGGCGCGTCCTTGAGGATCGCGCGGGCAAGGGCGACCCGTTGCACTTCGCCGCCCGACAGGTACGCCCCGCGGCGCCCAGGAGCGTGTCGACCCTGCGGCAGCTTCGCACTATCTCGTCGCATTGCGCGGCGTGCAGCGCGGCCAGCACCTCCTCGCGCGTGGCCTCGGGGCCTGGCTGCGCGCACGTTTTCCTCGAGCGTTCGACTTGAACAGCTGGTTGGTTTGGAAGACGAACGCGATCTTGTCCATAAGCTCGTGCGGATCGGCGTCGCGCACGTTCACGCCGCCGACGAGCACGCGCCCGGCGGTTGCATCCCAGAAGCGCGGGAAGGCTTGCGCACGTCGACTTGCCGCCGCCCGACGGCCCCACGAGCGCGAGGGTCGTGCCGGCGGGGACTTCTGAAGCTCACGTCGTCGAGCGCGTTGGCTGCGGCGCCTTCCTAGGCAAACGACACGTGCTCGAAGCGCACGTCACCGCCCTCGATGGCGTCGTCGGCGGGGCCTCGGAGCGGCTTCCACCGCGGCCAAGCGGCGCACGCACGCGGCCGAGGGAATCGCCAGCCATCTGCGACGCTTCGCTCATGAACATGAGCTTCGCCATGGCATCGTGGGGATGACCGCCGAGAAGATGGCGTAGAAGGCGAAGTCGGCCACGAAGCGCGGGAAATCTGCTTCGCCCGGCGCCAGGATGAGCGCCACAGGAAGCAGGAACACCACCAGGCCGTTGAGCACCGACAGCTGAAAGACCTGCGGTTTTCGGCAGAACGTGCCCGCGTAATCCTGCGCCATGCGCGCGTAGTCGGCGATGGCGTCGTGGAATGCCTTGAAGGAGGACGGTTTGCTGGAACACCTTCACCACGGGGATGCCGCGTACATACTCGGTGCCGGTTTCGTTCATGCGCACAAGCGCGCCCTGGTAGTTTCATGAACTCCATGCCCTTGCCGCTCATCATGGTCGCCGAGGCAGCAGATCGAAATCACGATCGGGGACCAGACACGCAAGGCCAAGGCGCCAATCGAAGGCGAACAGCAGCGCGAGCATGCCGACTACCATGGCGATCGAACCCGCCGCATCGGGCAACACGTGCGCGAAAGCCAGCGATTGGTGCTGGCAGCGCAGCCGTCGATCACGCGGCGCAGCTCGCCGGTTGCGTGCGTGTCGAAATAACCGAGCGGCAGGCGCATGAGGTGCTCGGTGGTTTGCTTGCGCATGTTCGACGCCGTGCGGAACGCCGCCAGATGCGTGCACATGAGCGCGAGGAAGTAGGCCGCGATCGAGGCGATCGCGCCGCCGATAGCCCACCAGCCGTACGCGGCGATCCCTTGCGCAGCCTGCCAATTCGGTGCGACTTCGATGAGATCGCGCGCGACAAGCCAGATGCACACGTAGGGCACGAACCCGAGCAGCTGCGATACGGCGCTGAGCGCCAAGCCGACGTATGTGAGCGGTTTTCTGCCGCCCGCGAAGTCGAGGAGCTGGGCGATGTCGTTGCGTTTGGGGGGGTGTTGCCGGCGGGTCGGCTGCGGCGTTGGCGGCTATCGCGCCTGACTGCAGAGGGCGCGTCGCCGGCGGCGTCGCGAGGTGCCGCGGCGGCGGGCCGAGCGGCTGCCTCTACGCCGGCGCCTTCGCGAGATGCCGAGCGGGGTGTTTCTTCGGCCATGGTCATTCCTTCCCCTATTCGGGGTTTTTGCGCGGCGCGTTTGAGCGTATGCCGGCGCGAAATGCCCCTTTGCCAGTTACCTTCGCGTAACCTATCATGCAAGGAAACCTTTGGCAAACATTTCTGCCGAGCGTGTGAACGAAATCGTAACAACAGGAGACGAATCCGAATGACCGATGCTTCCGCCTACAACGCCATCCCACGCGCGATTCGCTCGCTTTACGAGCCGCAGCTCGAGCAGTTCGGGATCATCGTTCGCCGCAACGGCGAGGGCTGGTCGGGCACGGGTCGGAGCACGTGGGGCCGCGGGTCGATCTGGGGTATGCCCGTCGGGGATTTCTGCATCGCGTTCAGCCACGAGGTGTATATGGAACACGATATGGCGCTGGTCGAGTCGCCCGAGAGCGCGTATGCGTGCGTGTGCATGGTGTCGGAGGATTCCAAGGCCACCATGCCGCGGATGATCGACCGGCCGCGGGCGCTACTCGACGGGTCTCTGTACTCGTTTGTGCAGCCCGCGGGCTCGTTTTCCGGCACGCTGCACCGAGGCGGCCTCTATTCGTCGCGCTGCATCTGCTTTCTGCCGCAATACTTCGAGGAACTCGATCGGCGCTGGCCAGGTGCGTTCTCGGGCATGTTCGAGCGGTTCGGGGACACGTGGGACGAGGCGCAATCGCGCATCATCATGTCGGCATTGATGGGGACCAGTCCGCAATACCGGCCAGGTTCGGCGCTGCTCATCCAGGCGCGCATCGAGCAGATGGCGGCGGCGTTGGCCTCATCATGCGCCGGCGATGACGCTGCGCGTTGCAGCGCTTCGACACGCAGCAGTCAGGGCTTGCCCTTGAGGCGCAAGCCGCCATCGAGCGCATGCTCGACGAGGGACGCGCACCCAACCTCGACAAGCTTGCGAGCATGCTGTTCGTGAGCCGATCTCACCTATGCGCGGCGTTCTCGCGCGAGACGGGGCAAAGCGTTGGGCGATACGCCAAAGCGCGCCGGATCGAGCGCGCAAAGGTCCTGCTTGCAAGCGGCGATTCAGTCGCGTACGTGGCCGCACGCCTGGGTTGGCCGCGACCCTCGGCGTTCTCGCAAGCGTTCAAGCAAGTAACCGGAACCTCCCCAACCGAATGGCGCGATGCGAGTCAAGGGGTAGCTGGAAGGCGGAACGGACGGAAGAGGCCCGCGAGCAGGGTGTTCGCAAGCAGCCGCGCCCGGAGCCTCGCGGACGTTCAGCCGACCCCGTTCGTGAAGGCGGGCTCATCGTGCTTCGCAAGCGCTCCGCGCGAACGCGTGAACGCACCTCCGCCCCCTGTTCAGCCATCCCCTGTTCGCATGTCAGCCTGCAACGGTTTGCACCCATTCCACTAGCGGCTCGAAGTCCCATGCGCCATCGGCGGTGCCGCCGAATCTAGCAACCACGGCGGAGTGTATCGCCAGGGCCTCGTCTTTGGTGATGGGTCGGAAGCTCATTTTGCAAGCTCCTCGAACACATCAGCGTACTCGTCCATGAAGTCGATGGCCACATCTACAGCCGATGCTTCCGCCTTGGGCGGCTGGATTACAACCCCTACGGAAGGACTTCAGGGCCATCGCCCTTGCATGGAGTGTCGCAATTGTAGGTTATTTCCCTACAATTGCGACATCTTACGACATCCCGCTTGCGTTCCATCCCACTCGTGTCGCCCTAAGCGCGTCCAATCACCGTGCCGGCCCCCTTCTTGCTGGCGATTTTGTGTGGTCGGGCGGTAGGCCGCCGCGCCGCGTTACCATAAACACCCTCTTGCGGCTAGGCATGTGCCGTACAATCCGAAGACACACAACGCTCCATCCGGGGAAACGGCCCGGCTGGGGTTTTGTTGTCTCCGGTGCCCGGCTGGGCGCGCTGCAAGGGTTTTGAAACCGACCATCCCTGACGCGAAACGAAGGCCATGCAGCGAGACAAGATCAAGCCCATATTATTCAGCATCATCAAGCACTCCAGCAAAGAGGAGCTGCGCCGCCAGATCCCGAAGGACATCGTCTCGGGCGTGGTGGTGGGCCGTGGCGCTGCCGCTTTCCATCGCACTGGCCATCGCGTCGGGCGTAGGCCCTGAGCAGGGACTTTACACCGCCGTCGACGCGGGCTTCCTGATCGCGTTCTTGGGCGGCAGCCGCGTACAGATCTCCGGCCCCACGGCCGCCTTCGCCACCATCGTCGCGGGCATCGTGGCCACCGACGGCATGGAGGGCCTGGTGGCGGCCACCATCATAGCCGGCGTGATGCTCGTGCTCATGGGCCTGCTGAAGCTCGGCACGCTCATCCGCTTCGTTCCCTACACGATCACCACCGGCTTCACCGCGGGTATCGCGGTGACCATCGTGATCGGGCAGATCAAGGACCTGCTGGGGCTGACGTACCCGCCGGCACCACCACCGTCGACACCACCGACAAGCTGGGCGCTCTGGCGGCCAACATCTCCACGGTGAACTGGCAGGCCGTGCTGGTGGGCGTGGTGTGCCTTGCCATCTTGATGCTGTGGCCGAAGGTGTCCAAGCACATCCCCGGCTCGCTGGTTGCCGTTATCGTGGGCGCCGCCATGGTGCCTGCGTTCGGCCTGCAGGTCAACACCATCGGCGACCTGTACACCATCGAGGCGGGCCTGCCCACGCTGCAATTCCCCCAGCTCAGCCTAGACTTGTTCCGCGACGAGTTCGCCAACGGCGTCACCATCGCCATTCTGGCCGCCATCGAGTCGCTCCTGTCCTGCGTGGTGGCCGACTCCATGATCTCAGGCCACCACCGCTGTAACATGGAGCTGGTGGCGCAGGGCGTGGGCAACATGGGCTCGGTGCTGTTCGGCGGCATCCCCGCCACGGGCGCCATCGCGCGTACCGCCGCCAACGTGAAAAGCGGCGGCCGCACGCCCATCGCCGGCATGGTGCATGCCGCGGTGCTGCTGCTGGTGCTGGTGTTCCTCATGCCCTACGCGGCGCTCATTCCCATGCCCACCATCGCCGCTATTCTGCTGCAGGTCGCCTACAACATGTCGGGTTGACGCAATTTCGCCCACCTTTGCGCCACCGCATCGCGCGGCGCCGGCCACGCTGCTGCTCACCTTCGTGCTGACCATCGTGTTCGACCTGGTGGTGGCCATCGGCGTGGGCATGCTCATCACGGTGGTGCTGTTTATGAAGACGGTGAGCGAGGAGACCGAGGTGAAAGGGCTGGACGTACTTCTGCGACAAGGATTCGAGGTCAAGCACCTGCGCGAGCTGCCCAAGCGTTCGCGTGTACGAAATCAACGGCCCCATGTTCTTTGGCATGACCGACCGCATTACCGATATTTCGGTAAAGTCGTTCACCAAGTACCTGATCATCCGCATGCGCGGCGTGCCCTCGCTGGACGCGACGGGCATGAACGCGCTGGAGAACCTCTACGACTACTGTGCGGAAAACGGCGTGCAGCTGATCTTCAGCCACGCAAACGAGCAGCCCATGAGGACCATGCGCCGAGCCGGCTTCGTCGACCTGGTGGGCGAGGGACCGCTTCCGCCCGAACATCGACGACGCTATCGCCTACGCTCGCACCCAGCTCGAGCAAGAGGAGAAAGCGGCGTAAGGCGACCGCCAGGGGATGATGGGCTCGCTGGCCCGACGGCCCCGTGAGCAGGAGACGGAGGTGTGTCCATGTAGGGAGCCCGCCAGCCTTCGCGGGCCCGCTGGCCTCGAAAACCTGCAAAGAACCTAAGAAAACGCAGATGCGCCCGCGGAATTCCGCGGGCGCATCTGCGTTCCAGTAGGGTTAGTCCCATTTGCTGCCAAAAAACGCGTGAGTGCGTGTTCTTGGGCTTGCGCAGGGCATCCAGGGCTCACTATTGCGAATGTATCCTGATAGAAAGGCGTGAATCCGCGCATTTCAGCGCGTTGAAGCAGATTATGCACAGGACGACCAGTAGCGTCCTCGCGTTTACACGCACTCGCGCAATTTTTGGTAGCAACTCCCCGAACCCCCTACCAAATCTGGGCGACACATAGGAAATAGGAACGCCCCACGGGCGGGCCAAACGAACTAACAGCTGCCAGCCATTCGTTTCGGTTATTACTCCAAAAACTGGACTTCGCCGGTGTCGGTTCGGTATAGGGCGCCTATTACCCGCAGGCCGTGTTCGGCTTCGTCGGTTCGGACTTTACGGCTTTCCTCGATGCGTCGCACGCTGTGCGCCACGTTGGCCAGGCAGGCTGCGGCTTCGTCGGTTTCGTCGCCGATGGCGTCGGCTATCTCGTCGGTGATGAACTTCACCGTTCCATAAGGCTCGTGGTGCATGGCGGCGTCGACGGCGCCGCAGCCCGTGTGGCCCAAAACCACCACCAGGTTGCAGCCCAAGTGGTCTTCGTCGTACTCGATGCTGCCCAGCTGATGTTTGTCAACCACGTTGCCGGCTACGCGGATGACGAACAGGTCGCCGATACCCGCTGAGAAGATGGCCTCGGGAATCACACGCGAGTCCGAGCACGCCAGCACGATGGCGTACGGGCGCTGGCCTTCGCGAAACGTCGACTGGCGCAGCTCCGGCGACATCGCCCTGCGCTTGGTCGCGTTCAGATAGCGGGCATTTCCCTGGCGCAGGCGCTCAAGCGCCTTATCTACCGTAAGGTTGCAGGTTTCGTGGCTCATGGCGACCTCCCCTTTCGTTATGTTCACGCTCAGCTTACCGCGGTGGGTGAGCTTATCGGAGCAGCTTTGGCTGGGCTTTTCGGCAAGCAAGCTATAAAGCCGAGTCGATTCGAGCAATCAGCTCGTTTGCCCATTGAACCGCATCGTCGACGTTTTCAATCACGGGCAAACCATCGGAAAGCTCTCGTACAAATCGCTCCACCCATCTTGCTTGATAACCACCGGCGGCCACGATTGCGCCTTTCTATACGCGAACAATCTTTCGCAAGTCTTTCTTGTGGCGGAAAGATCGACGTCAGCCCTGCCGATAATCAGCTGGAGGTCGATGAGATCACGAGCTCTGTCGCCCGGTCCCGACGCTGCATGAAGCTTCTGGGCGATTTGGTGATCAGAGGCATCAGCAGGCCTTGCCCGGTGATGGAAAGCCCATCGCTTCAAAGAGCCTACCCGCATCGAGCAGCTCAGCCCAATCGATGATTTCGGCGTCACCTATTTCGTTATGGCCCACCTCGAGAGGAACAGTGCACCAGGGTTTTCCCAGGTAGTCGAGCTTCACATCATAGGGTTGCATTACATATTGCAAAGGGACCCCTTCGGGAGGCGGGTTCTCTTGGGTTACCCGGCCAGAGAAGCCTTCCCATCCAGTTCGAAGATTCGAGTCAAGTTGGGCAGCGTAGCGCATCGGATCTAAAGCCGTGGCGGTATCGAGATCGGTAGTAAACCTCGTCTCAGCATCGCCGAAACGCATCTTGAGCGCGCTGCCGCCCTTGACGACTCCATCGGGGGGGCATACTCGCTACAATTGCATTGGCCATCACCGTGCGCGCCTGCATGAAGCCTTGCGGAGTATTTCCGCTGAGCCTTCTTATTGCATCGTCAAGGTGGCGCATGCTGTTGGGCTTCTTCATAGCGACAGCTCCTTTTCTATTCGATTTGCCTCATCTTGCGTGATGTAGCCTTCCTCGAGGGCTTTGCGCAGGGCTTTGCCGGCACGTAAAGGCCCCATAGTCTGCGCCGCGGCTTCAATGGCATCCGGGATGGGCTGGCACGCTATTCCTTCGAGGTACACGGGGCATGTTCCCGTCACGTGCTTCATGGTCACACCTGGCCCCAAATCGCGTCGGCAACGTTTTTGGGGACGCCAGTCGCATCTTCGTAGGATCGGTGGGGGCAAGCCCCAGCAGCGCCACGACGGATTCGCCGTAGAAACGCGTCTTCGCCTGCAGCCTTCACGGCAATGGCGTAGGGAGCTGCGGCTGAGAGGGCCAAATAGGCATACGATATACGCCACGCGCCACCCTGACAAGCTTGCCCAGTTTTTCCTGCTGCACCATTTCCGCTCTTGACATGCCGAGATCCGCTGCCTCCGCTGAGGTTATCAGCCCAAAATCATCGACGGCTTCGTATATGAGATCAATTTTTGCCATGTCGGTAGTATAGCGTATCTACTATACTTTTGACATTTCAAATATATAGAATACTGCTAGTGAAGCTGGATTGGGTTTATTGCTTCGTAAATCGAACCTCGCCAGTGTCGGTTTGGTAGAGAGCGCCTACTCCACCCGCAGGCCATGCTCTGCGTCATCGGTCGGGCTTTGCGGCTTTCCTCGACGCAGCGCAACTCAGCTTACCGCGGTGCGCAAACCTGAACGCATTTCTGCCGACAAGCTGCAGAACCTTAACGGTTACAATAGGGCAAACCTAGGGGAGAAAGGAACTGCCATGTCGAAACAGGCGATTTTGGAGCTTGACCACGATGCGTGCAAAACGCAGGCGATGGCATATCTCGAGCAGAGATTCAATTGCGCGCAGGCAGTCGCTTGCACGCTGGCGCCGGCGATCGGGCTTGACGTCGACCAGACGTTTCGCCTGATGGAGGGCTTCGGCGGCGGCATGGGCGGCTATACCGAGACCTGCGGCGCGGTGTCGGGCGCCGTCATGGCCACCGGATGGGTCAAAAGCGCCGGAAGCGAAAAACCCCGTCAGCAAGATGGAAACGTACCAGCTGGCCGATCAGATGTGCGCGCGATTCAAGGCGCAAAACGGCACCACCATCTGCTCCGAGCTCAAGGGCATCGGCAACCCTGCGGGGCCGCTTCGCTCCTGCCCCGGCTGTATCAAGACGCCGTGGACATCGCCATCGATGTTCTTCAAGCGGACGCGCGCGCTGGCGAGTAGCTTCACCGGGACGTTGCGCTATAGTTGACCGTGTCATACAACTTGCACGTAGAAAGCACCTCATGTCCCGCATCAAAACCCTTGCGCCCGGCATTGCCGCAAGCGCCCTTATCGCCGTCGTTTGCTGGTTTCTCGGCCAGGCGGTGCCGCTGGTGGGCGGCGCCGTGTTCGCCATTTTGCTGGGCATGGTCATCGGCACGTTCTGGAAGGAGAAGGGCGCGGCGGGACCGGGCATAAAGTTCGCATCCAAGAAGATCCTGCAAACCGCCGTGGTGCTGCTGGGCTTCGGATTGCCGCTAACGCAGTTGGCCCAGGTGGGAGCCATGTCGCTGCCCGTCATCCTGTCCACCATCTCCGCGTCGCTGATCACCGCGGCGGTGCTGTGCCGCGTGATGCGCGTGCCCGGGCGCACCGCCACGCTCATCGGCGTGGGGTCCTCGATCTGCGGCGGCTCGGCCATCGCGGCCACCGCACCGGTCATCAAGGCCGACGATCAGGAAGTGGCGCACGCCATTTCGGTGGTGTTCCTGTTCAACGTGCTGGCGGCGCTCATCTTCCCCACCTTGGGCGACGTTATAGGTTTGAGCAATAACGGCTTCGGGCTGTTCGCGGGCACCGCGGTCAACGACACGTCGTCGGTGACCGCCACCGCTGCCGTGTGGGACGGCATGCACCCTGGCGCGAACGCGCTCGATTACGCCACCATCGTCAAGCTCACGCGCACGCTCGCCATCATCCCCATCACGTTCGCGCTTGCGCTGTGGGTTTCCGCGCGCGAGCGCAAGCAGGCCGCGGAAAACGGCGCGGATGCGGCTTCCACCAGCAATTTCAGCCTGAAACGCGCGCTGCCCACGTTCATCGTGCTGTTCGTGTGCGCCTCCCTGGTAGCCACGGGCGCCAGCGCCGTGGGCGTCGATCCGGCCGTTTTCGCGCCGCTCAAAACGCTCAGCAAGTTCTTCATCGTGGTTGCCATGGCCGCCATCGGCCTGAACACCGACGTGGTCGGCCTGGTGAAGTCGGGCGCAAAACCCATCGTGCTGGGCGCAGCGTGCTGGGTTGCCATCGCATGCACGAGCCTGGCGGCGCAACACATGCTGGGGCTTTGGTAGCGGAATAGCAAGTTTTATAGCGAAGAAAGGGTCGATATGCTGACCATCGGATGCCATCTGTCAACGTCGAAGGGCTTTCTGGCCATGGGAGAAACCGCGCTTTCCATCGGCGCGAACACGTTCGCATTCTTCACGCGAAACCCGCGCGGGGGCAAGGCGAAGGCCATCGACCCGGCCGACGCGGCGGCGCTGCGCGCGCTGATGGCCGAGCACAACTTCGGGCCCCTGGTGGCGGCGCACGCCCCCTACACGCTCAACCCCTGCTCGGACAAGCCACACGCCCGCGAGTTCGCACTGGAATGCATGGCAGACGACCTGGTGCGCATGGAATATGTGCCGGGGAACTACTATAATTTCCACCCCGGAAGCCACGTGAAGCAAGGCGCGGAAGCGAGGCATCGAGCTGATATCAGGCCTGCTCAACCAGGTGCTGCGCCCCGAGCAGACCACCACGGTGCTACTGGAGGCCATGGCAGGCAAGGGCACGGAGGTCGGCCGCACGTTCGAGGAGTTGGCCGCCATCATCGACCGTGTGGAGCTTGCCGATCACATGGGCGTATGCCTGGACACGTGCCACATCCACGACGGCGGCTACGACATCGTGCACGACCTGGACGGCGTGCTTGAAGAGTTCGACCGCGTGATCGGCCTTGAGCACCTGCGCGCCGTGCATATCAACGACTCGAAGAACCCCTGCGGGGCGCACAAAGGACCGCCACGAATGCATCGGCCAAAGGCTTCATCGGCGTCGACGCGTTCCAGCACATCGTCACGCACCCCGCGCTTCGCGACCTGCCCTTCATCCTGGAAACCCCCAACGACCTGCCCGGCTACGCAGCCGAGATCAAGCTTTGCGAGCTGGCGGAAAGGGAGTAAACAGCGAAAAGGCGGCTGGCAAAGGGCGCGTTGGTACCCGGACAGCACGCAAGGAGAATAGGAAGGCGACACGCCTTCGTCTTCCTATTCTCCGCCCTCCCTCCCCCTTCTTCCCATGCGGCAGCACACCCGACAACCGTTGAGCACGCAAACCGACAAATACCCGCGGCAAACATCGCGATTCTTTTCGCCAGCTTCCCTCCCCGCCCCTTTCTTCGCAATATATTCCCAGGTCAGCTAGGTTATCGTTTTGCCCGATAACAATCCATCGATAAATATCCTAGTAACCTGCGTTGAATACCGGGCAATTCGGTGTTTCAATACGAACAGCAAAACCACGGCAGGCAAGGCGCCCGCCGGCACTACGCGATAGCAAGGAGCACCGCATCATGGCAAAGAAGAACATCCCGTACGACCAAAAGTACTACGATCCCGAAATCGAGTGCATGCCGCGCCCCGAGCTTGAGCAGCTGCAGCTTGAGCGCCTGCAGACCATGGTGCAGTACGCTTACGACAGCACCGTCTACTACAAACGCAGCTTCGACGCCGCCGGCGTGAAGCCCTCCGACATCAAAACGCTTGACGACCTGGCGAAGTTCCCCTTCATCAACAAGCAGACCGAGCGCGAAACCCAGCACGTGGGCAGCTTCTTCGGCGAGCTGTGCAGCGTGCCGAGGAGGGACGTCGTGTTCATGGCCACCTCGTCCGGCTCCACGGGCGTGCCCACGGTGAGCCCCTTTACCCAGGAGGACTTCGATCTGTGGCAAGACACCGAGGCCGCGGCTGTTCTGGCAGGCCGGCATGCGCCCGACCGACCGCTATGTGCACGGCCTGAACTTCGCCCTGTACGTGGGTGGCCCGGACGTCATCGGCGCGCAGCGTTTGGGCGCACTGGCCATCTGGGCCGGCGCCATCCCCTCCGACCGTCTGATCTTCGTGCTGAAGCAGTACCAGCCCACCATCATCTGGACCAGCCCGTCCTACGCCTGGACGCTCGGCGAGAAGATCAAGGAGAAGGGCCTCGACCCGCGCACCGACTTCTCCATCCACACCATCATCGTGGCCGGCGAGCCGGGCGGCTCCATCGAATCCACGCGCGAGAGCATCGAGGAGCTGTGGGGCGCGAAGGTGGTCGACTTCTTCGGGCTCTCCGACATCTATGGCGCCTGCGCCGCCATGTGCGAGGCCAAGGACGGATTGCACATCGTGGAGGACCAGATCCTCGTTGAGACCGTCGACCCGGTCACCGGCGAGGTGCTCGAGCCCGGCAGCACCGGCGGCTGACCTACACCACGCTCATGAAGAAGGCCCGCCCCATGATCCGCTTCCGCACCGGTGACATCGGCTACTTCTCCACAGAAGTGCGAGTGCGGGCGCACCCTGGGCCGCATCCACATCACCGGCCGCAAGGACGAGATGTTCATCGTGGGCGCCGTGAACGTGTTCCCCTCCGACGTGGAGTACGTGGTGCGCAAAGGCCGGGCCTCACCGGCGAGTACCTCATCCGCGTGTACGACGAGAACTTCTCCACCCGCTACGAGGTGTCCGTCGAGCGCGCCTTTGACAGCGACGAACCCTACGACCAGGTGTCCAAGCGCGTCGAGGCTGCGCTGAAGGCCCACACGGGCGTGCGTCCGGCCAAGGTCATCGTGTTCGACGCCGACAAGCTGGGCACCTCCAGCGAGCACAAGGCCAAGCGCTTCATCGACGAGCGCGACAGCGCCAAGTAAGCGGCAGCGCAAAACTCCCTGATTTACATCGGCCGCTTCCCGCGGCGGGTTTTTGCGGGAAGCGGCATTAAGCGAAAGGATCTTCCCATGGCATACGATTTCTCCGTTTCCGGGCAGCATTACCTGTTCAACGTCCAGACGTTTGCGCACACGGTGCTGGCGCTGGGCGGCGACTCCTACAATTACGCGTTCCGCGATCGCACCACGCAGGGCGTCATCGACGACGTGGCATCGGGCAGCGAGCTGGGCGTAGTGTTCGAGACCTCCGCGACCGCCGCGGACCTTGACGCCGCCTTCGACGCCGCCGGTCTTGAGTTCGTGCAGCTTGCCGAGTCCGCCCCGCGCGGCGCTGCCGGCCAGCCACCCGCTGGTCAACGCGTCCAACAACGCTCGAGCAGCTTGCCGATTACCCCTACATCTACTTTGACCAGGGCAAAGACGCTCGGCAGCCTTCTTCGAGGAGGCGCTGGGCGACCAGCCGCGCGCCAAGTCCATCGCCACCACCGACCGCGCCTCGCTCTCCGAGCTAATCGTGGCCCTGAACGGCTACACGGTCACCTCCGGTATCCTCGTGGGCATCTCCGACGGTGCGCAGCTGCGCGCAGTTCCGCTGACGCGGACGTCACGCTGCGACTGGGCTACCTGAAGAAGAAGGGCGCGCAGCCCGACGGCACCGCGGCGCGCTTCGTGGCAACGCTCGAGAAGAACTTGGAGCGTTACGCCAAATTCTAGGAAACGCGGTTTGCGACCTTGAAGGGGACAGTGCACTCGTCCCTTTCTGGCGTCTGGCGGGCCGACGCCGGCCCCGCCTCCTTCCGGGCAAAAAGCCTGGCGTATGATGGAACAGCGTATCAAGACGGGAAAAGGTTTCATATGATAGAAGTGCTTTGGCATGGCCGCGGCGGGCAGGGGCCTTCACCGCCGCTCGGCTTCTGGGCGCGGCGGCGTCGCTTGACGGCAAGTGGCACGCGCTTGCGTTCCCCTCGTTCGGCCCCGAGCGACGCGGCGCACCAATGCGTGCGTTCACCAAGATCGATACGGTGCAAGTCGGTGACCGAAGCGCCGTTGCGAAGGCGGATTTCGTGATTTACCTGGACGGAACGCTGCTGGCGCCTGGCTGGGAGCGTGAGCTGAAGCCGGGCGGCATCTGCCTGGTGAACACCGCCGACGCGCTGGACGACCCGCGCTTGCTGGCCATCGACGCGGACGGCCTGGCCACCAGCTTCTGGGCCGGCCCATCCCCAACACGGTGTTTTGGGCGCTTTGGCGCAGCTTGCCGTGCGTGGACCGCGAAAGCGTGGAGGAGGCCATCCGCCAATACATGCCCGTGAAGCTGCACGAAGCCAACATCAAAGGTGGTCGAGCGCGCCATCGCGCTGGTTCAACAGGCCGAGGTTGTCGGATATGCGGAGGCTACCGACGGAGAGTCCGCAGGTCAGACTGCTGATGAGTCGGAAACGGTAACCGGTCTACACCGGTCGGCGCACTCTACCGCAACGCATATGCCGCAGCTGTTCGCCACCGTTCCCAAACCTTCCGCCTACGCCGACACCACCTGCTACACGGCGGGTTACCTGACGCAGGTCAACGCGGGCTGGCGCAACGTCCGCCCGGTGCTCGACGCGGACGCGTGCACGGGCTGCCTGCAGTGCTACCTGTACTGCCCGGACGGCGCCATCTTCAAGGTTGCCAGCCAGAACAAGGCGGGCGTTTCGGTGGATATCGACCTTGATTTCTGCAAAGGCTGCGGGGTTTGCGCCGCCGCCTGCAAGTTCGACGCGCTTTCCATGGCGCCCGAAACGAACGCGAAGGGAGGCGTGATGCGCATGAAGCGTTTTTCTTATCCGGTGACGAGGCGTTCGCCGAGGGCGTGCGGCTGGCCCGGCCCCAGGTGATCTCCGCCTATCCCATCACGCCCCAGACCGTCGTGGTCGAGCGACTTTCCGAAATGGTCGAGGAAGGCCAGCTGGCGGCCGAGTACGTGCACGTCGAAAGCGAGCATTCGGCCCTGTCATGCGCCATCGGCGCGTCCGCCGGGTGCGCGCACGTTCACGGCCACCTCGTCCCAGGGGCTGCTGTATATGGCCGAGTGCCTCACCTACGCCTCGGGCGGCCGGTTCCCCATCGTGATGATGAACGCGAACCGCGCGCTCGCGCTGCCCTGGAACATCTACGGCGACCAGCGCGACTCGCTGTCGCTGCTCGACCACGGCTGGGTGCAGGCGTACGCGCAGGGACAACCAGGAGGCGCTCGATCTGGCGCTCATGGCCTATGCCGTAGCGGAGGACCCTGAGGTCCGCACGCCGTTCATGGTGAACTTGACGGTTTTGCGCTCACGCATACCTACGAAAGCGTGGACATCCCTCCCAGGAGCAGGCCGACGCGTTCCTGCCGCCCTATGACGGCGCGGGCAACCGCTTCGACTTCGCAAACCCCGTCAACATCGGCTACTCGGCGGGCCCGGAGTTCAACCGCTACTTCAAGCCCTCCGCCCATCAAGGGCATGCTGTCGGCCGCCGACGCCGTCGAGCGCGCGGAAGCAGCGCGCTTCGCCGAGGTGTTCGGCAGGAGCTACCCGGCCCGATCGGGCCGTGGACTGCGACGATGCCGACATCGTGCTGATCACGCTGGGCTCCATCGCAGGCCTGGCGCGCGAGCGTCGTGGCGCAGCTGCGTGCGCAGGGCGTGAAGCGCGGGCCTGGTGCGCATCCGCTACATGCGCCCGTTCCCCGCACAGCAGATCGCTGCAGCCCTGGCGAACGCGGCAGCCGTCGGCGTGCTGGAGAAGGACGTCAGCGTTCGGCGCGGAAGGCACGGTCATGACCAACGTGTGCTCCGCACTACAGCAGGCGGGCAACGCCGTGCCGGTGGTGAACTTCGTGGGCGGCCTGGGCGGCGACGATATCTCGCAAGCCCAGATGAGGGGCATGTTCGAGGTGCTTTTCCTCGCCGCGGGGCGCATCGCGCCCGAGGATTGCCCGCGCGTGGGCTTTTTTGGGCGTCGACTCCGTGGCCGACGAGTTCGGGAACCCCTGCTGCGAAGACTGCGGCGACGCCGTTGCCGGCGGCGCCCCTGAAAGCGTGCGCGACGGTGCGTGCGCAACCGATGCGGAAGGAGGCCGATAGCCATGGCTTTGAACGCGAAGACCCTGCCCGATGACGAGTTCTGTTCTTCGGGCACAAGGCCTGCGCCGGATGCGGCGGATCGCTTGCCGTTCGCGCAGCGCTCAAAGGTGCTGCGGCCCGAACGCGGTGTGCGCGCTGCCGGCGGCTGCATGAGCGCCGTGGGATTCAACTTCCCGCAGCTTTCGTTTGCAAACAACGCGATGATCACGCCTTTTTGCGGCGACGGCAAGCGTGCTCACCGGCATCGAGGCAGGTTTGCGGGCGCAGGGCAAGAAGCCCGACGATTGCACGGTGGTGGGCTTCGCCGGCGACGGCGGCACGGCGGACATCGGCATCCAGGCGCTCTCCGGCGCCATCGACCGCAACGACGACGTGCTGTACATCTGCTACGACAACGAGGCCTACATGAACACGGGCATCCAGAAGAGCTCGCTGGACGCCCTTCGGCGCGAAGACCACCACCACGCCGGCCGGGCGCAACGCGCACGGGTGCCTGACGCAGAAGAAGAGCCTGTTCGACATCGTGGCGGCCCACCGCATCCCCTACGCGGCCACCGCCAGCGTGGGGTATCTGCCCGACTTCCTGCGCAGCTGGAACGCGCCCGCGACATCCGCGGCACGCGCTTCATTCATGTGATCGCGCCCTGTCCGACCGGCTGGGGCTGCCCCTGAGGCCGATATGGTGGACGTGGCGCGCGACATCGTGGACTGCGGCCTGTGGTACCTGGCCGAGTACGAAGGACCCCAGCTCAGCGGCGTGCCGGGGCGGGCAGTTCAAGCTCAGCAGGAACCCGCGGGAATTCACCAGCGTTGAGGCATACCTGCGACGTCAGGCAGGTTCCGTGCGCTCACCGACGACGAGATCGCCCAGGTGGAAGCTGGCCGCGACGCAAAATGGGAGCAGATCCGCCGCGATTGGACGGCGTAAGCAGGGATGCGCGACGAAGCGGCGGCACGACACGACGGCTGAGATTCGCGAATGAATTACCGACATGGGGCCATCCTCCCGGCGGCATTTCTTTCGCCCGCAAAACCCGCCTCGCCACCGCGCAGCGGGCGATTTGCCCGCCCGCAAAACCCAAAAACGGA